>JGI24708J26588_10001514_pt1 | contig 18432 bp, 12 predicted proteins | sample BioPla1DNA2_FD_26588 | JGI IMG/M metagenome (IMG submission 26588) | reverse complement strand
TGTTACATGGCTTAATACACAATTTACAATGATAGATACCGGTGGTATTGAACCAGATAGTAAGGATATGATGTTATCCTATATGAGAGAACAAACACAAATCGCAATTGATACAGCGGATGTTATCGTTTTCCTAGTGGATGTTCGACAAGGACTGGTGGATGCAGATTTTAAGGTGGCAGATATGTTGCGCCGTTCTTCAAAACCAGTTGTATTAGTTGTTAACAAAGTAGATAATTTTGAGAAATTAATGCCAGATGTTTATGAATTCTATAATCTTGGAATAGGAGATCCATTTGCAATTTCTGCTACATCAAAACTTGGATTTGGTGATATGCTTGATGAAGTTGTAAAACATTTTCCTGATAAAAATACAGAAGAAGCAGAGGACGAGCGTCCGCGCATTGCAATCGTTGGTAAACCTAATGTAGGTAAATCCTCGATTATCAATAAATTATTGGGCCATAATAGAGTTATTGTCTCTAACATTGCAGGAACCACAAGAGATGCAATTGATACTCCGTTACGTCGTAATGGAAAGGAATATATCCTGATTGATACCGCTGGATTACGAAGAAAAAGTAAGATTAAGGAAGACCTGGAGCGTTTTAGTATTATTCGAACTGTTACTGCAGTCGAGCGCGCCGATGTTGTTGTCCTAGTTATTGATGCAACAGAAGGTATAACGGAGCAGGATGCCAAGATTGCGGGGATTGCCCATGATAGAGGCAAAGGTATAGTCATTGCTGTTAATAAATGGGACTTGATTGAAAAGAACAATAAAACAGTGAATAAATTTACAAATGATATTAGAGAAATCTTATCATTTATGCCCTATGCTGAAATTACATTTATTTCTGCAGAGACAGGACAGAGATTGCATAAACTATTTGAAATTATTGAAGTTGTTATCCAAAACCAGAACTTGCGTATTTCTACCGGTGTATTAAATGAAATTATGACAGAAGCTGTGGCACTTGCACAGCCGCCAACGGATAAAGGTAAACGCCTAAGACTTTATTATATTACTCAGGTAGCAGTAAAACCGCCTACCTTTGTAATATTTGTTAATGATAAACAATTAATGCATTTTTCATATACTAGATATATCGAGAATAAAATTCGTGAAGCATTTGGATTTTCTGGTACGTCATTAAAAATTATCATCCGGGAGCGAAAGGAGAATGGTAAGTAATGATTTCTAAAATCATCATTTGTCTGGCTTTGGGATATATTTTTGGTTGCTTTTCGACCGGTTATTTAATTGGGAAATTAAAACATGTTGATATTCGAAAGTATGGAAGTGGTAATCCTGGAACTACCAATGCGCTGCGCACCTTAGGTGCTAAGGCAGGCGCTATCACATTATTCGGTGATATGATCAAGGCCATACTTCCGATTATTCTTATTCGATATATAATCTTTCCCGATATGGAAAATATCCAGTTACTTATCTTATATACCGGTCTTGGTGTTGTTCTTGGGCATAATTATCCATTCTGGTTAGGATTTAAAGGTGGTAAAGGAATAGCTGCCACTGGCGGAGTTATGGCTGCATTTGATCCTTATATAATTCCATTTGGATTATTAATATTTGTGGGCTCGATTGCAATTACTAGATATGTATCTGTTGGTTCATTACTCGTATCGGTACTATTACCTGTGTGGGTTATAATACGTTACCCTGGTAACTTACATATGTTGATTGTTGCTTTGATTTATATGGCATTAGCTTTTATTAAGCATCATTCGAACATTAAAAGGTTATTGAATGGAACTGAAAACAAATTTGGACAAAAAGTTAGCATTGATATAAATTGCAATCATCCAAATAATCCAAAGGAGGAAAACAAATGAGTAAGATATCTTTATTAGGTGCTGGAACCTGGGGAAGTGCATTGGCAATATTACTTGCGAATAATGGTCATGACGTTACAATTTGGACTAAAATAGAAAAAGAGGCGAAAGATTTAATAGAGAATCGACATAGTTTAAAAAACCTCCCGAATGCAGTGCTTCCGGATTGTATTAAAGTTACACTGGATTTAAAGGAAGCATGTACAGATAAAGAATTAATTGTAATGGCAGTTGCATCTCCCTACATCCGTCAAACTGCAAAAGAAGCAAGTCCATATATAAAAGAAGGACAAATTCTTGTAAATGTGTCTAAAGGAATTGAAGACGGAACACTTTTTACACTTTCTGATGTAATAAAGGATGAAATTCCTCAGGCTGATATTGCGGTATTATCCGGACCAAGTCATGCAGAAGAAGTTAGTCGCGGTGTTCCAACAACAGTAGTTGTCGGTGCTGAGACAAAAGAAACAGCTAGATATATTCAGGATATCTTTATGAATGACATCTTCCGTGTTTATACTAGCCCAGATATCACGGGTATTGAATTGGGCGGATCTTTAAAGAATGTAATTGCTCTTGCAGCTGGAATTGTAGACGGATTAGGATATGGAGATAATACAAAGGCAGCACTTATGACCAGAGGAATGGCTGAAATTAGCCGTCTTGGAATTAGTATGGGTGGTAAGATGGAGACTTTTGCAGGTCTATCAGGCTTTGGTGATTTATTTGTTACCTGTACCAGTAAGCATAGCCGTAACTGGAATGCTGGTTATCTAATGGGGCAAGGTAAGTCTATGAGTGATGCAATGAAACAGGTTAACCAGGTTGTAGAAGGGGTTAACTCTGCAAAAGCTGCTTTATCCCTTGCTAATAAGTACGGTGTTGAGATGCCAATAGTTGAGCAAATTAACCTTGTCCTTTTTGAGGGAAAACCTGCCAAGGAAGCCCTTTCTGACTTGCTAGTTAGAGATAAAAGAAAAGAGTATAGCACTTTGGAGTGGGATGAATAAAATCATGTATTGCACATTAATTTGCATAATTAGTTTTATTACATCAAAACCTAATATAATAGCGTATGATTTTTAATCCATAAGTAGACNGTTTNNCGCCATCAGTACTTAGNTTGTGTCAGATACACTTATCTGTCACAACCTTATGCACTGCTATGAGCGACAACCGAGCGAGAGCGTGTCTGCGTTGGATAAAATCATACGCTATTTTCAAAACCTATTTTGAAATATACACTACTAACAAGAAAAGGCCTTGCACATTAATGCGACAGCCTTATTTTTTATGCAATGGTATATTTTCAAATATCATAGAATGAAAGTCGACTGCATATCTTTAATTATAACCATAAGGAGGTTGACACATGTTAGGGCAGTTCGATGTTTATAATGATATTCAGGCTAGGACAGGCGGTGAAATATACATAGGTGTGGTAGGACCAGTTAGAACAGGAAAATCTACCTTTATTAAGAGATTTATGGATCTTTTAGTAATACCCAATATTGAAGATGTCCATAGCAAAGAAAGAGCGATCGATGAAATGCCTCAGGCCGCAGCAGGCAAAACGATCATGACTACAGAACCCAAATTTATACCAAAGGAAGCTGCCAAAATCACTTTAGACGATAAAACGGATGTGAAAATACGTTTAATTGATTGCGTCGGATACATGGTTGACGGAGCCTCCGGTCATATTGAAAACGATCAAGAGAGACTTGTAAAGACGCCATGGTTTGACCATGAAATACCATTTACACAAGCAGCAGAATTAGGAACAAGAAAAGTAATTAACGAACATTCCACTATTGGAATCGTTATAACCACCGATGGTAGTTTTGGAGAATTACCAAGAATAAGTTACAAACTTCCGGAAGAAAAAACAATTGAAGAACTAAAACGTATTGGTAAGCCGTTTATTGTATTACTTAACACCAACCGACCTTATTCCAATGAAACATTACGTATTGCTGAAGAAATCGCCTCTCAACATGATGTTACGGTTCTTCCTGTAAATGCGGAGCAACTAAAGAAAGAAGACATTACTCGAATTATGGAACATATTCTTTCGGCATTCCCGATTACTGAGATTGATTTCTTTATGCCGAAATGGACGGAAATGTTGTCAAATGATCACTGGCTAAAGGTCGATCTAATTGCTTCTGTTAAAAATCTATTCCAAAAGATTACACAGATAAAAGATGCAAAAGCACAAAATCTCGAAACTGACAGCCAGTATGTAAAACGCTTCAAGGTTGACAAAATTGATATGCAAAATGGTACGGTTCAGGTCAATGTTGAGTTTGACGATATGTACTACTATAAGATACTAAGTGATCTAATCGGTGTACCAATTAACGGTGAATATCAGTTGATTTCAACACTAAGAGACCTTGCAGCTAAGAAAGCAGAATTCGAAAAGGTATCCTATGCAGTAGATCAGGTAAAGGCAAAAGGCTATGGGGTCGTTTCTCCAGTTAGAGAGGACATATCGATTGAAGATCCTGAAGTATTAAAGCATGGCAATAAATATGGTGTTAAAATTAGGGCAACTGCNCCTTCCATCCATATGATAAAAGCGGATATCCTTACCGAAGTTGCACCAATAGTTGGTTCAGAAGAGCAAGCAAAAGACCTTATAAATTATATCCATGAAAATGCCAATGAAAATCCGGAAGGGATTTGGGAAACCAATATTTTTGGAAAGACGATTCGTCAGCTGGTTGAGGACGGTATCAATACGAAGGTCAATAAATTAACGGATGAAAGTCAATTGAAACTGCAAGAAACAATGCAAAAGATTATTAATGATAGTAATGGCGGATTAATTTGTATTATCATATAAAGTCTAACATGAAATCCACTACCTTTCATCTAGAAACAGGTGGTGGATTTCTTTATAGCTCAGTATTTTAATGGCTGCTTTGTGTGCATTGATTTGTACCGAGCAGCTTTTTTTAATGTGCAAAATTACTCTTACTATAGGACATATGTATTCTTTCTTCAAACAATTGTTTAATCTAAATTCAACTTGTTTTAGTCACCTTACTAATGTTTCCTAATTTTTGAAATAATTTTGACATATTGTTGACAAATTCATATGCCTTTGTTATAATACTCTCGTAACATATTTAATAAATATGTAATATTTTAATTAAAACTTGTTAAAAAGATTTAATAGACTGCCTATTCGTCATCGATACTTATAAAAAGGGACGATTAATATTTCTTGTCTACAAGAAAATAGTTGGAGGATAATTTTAATGGATAATAAGCTTCTGAAATTCTCCCTAGTCTGTTTGACTGGAGCATTTGTTCTAACAGCCAAACCCCATAATGCTTATGCCTTTGAAGAAGGGGTAGCTGGTTTTACTTATGATAAATTAAGTAGCCGATCAGAAAATGATTCTTCCACAATTGCCTCCTTATCATCGGACCAAATACCGATGCCGGGCTTTGTTAATATTGCTATAGCCAATGTTGAAACAAATTTATTAGTTCGTTCCGGCCCTGGAGAAGATAAAAAGATTATTGGTAAATTACCTAAGGATGCAGGGTGTGAAATAATAGAAAATACGAAAAATGGCTGGACTAAAATTAAATCAGGTAAAGTAACCGGCTATGTAAAGTCGGAGTATTTAATTACAGGAACCAGAGCCTCACAAATTGCAAAATCGGTTGGAGATTACGTAGCAACCTCCAATTCCAATGGTTTGCGGGTTCGAAAGGAACCTTCCATTAATTCTCCCATTATCGATCAGATTGCCAGAGGGGAAGAACTTATCGTTCTTGATGGAGCCGTTCCGAATTATGATGAAGAACATAAAAAGTGGGTTAAAGTCAGCCTAGATAGTGATGAAGAAGAAAATGGAGCCATAGGCTATGTGGCAAAAGAATATGTGGATTTAAGCTATCAGTTAAAGAAAGCTTTAACGATTGAGGAGCTAGAATTTGGAACAGAAGTATCCTCGGTACGTGTTCGCCTCGTTAATAAGGCCAAGGAATACCTAGGTGGTCGGTATAGATGGGGATGGGCTACTTTAGGCAAAGGTGTTGATTGCTCCGGTTTTACCCAACAAATATACAAAAAGTTTGGATATACCATACCTCGTACTTCAAGAAACCAAGCGAATAGTGGTACTAAGATTTCTACTTCACAGTTAAAACCTGGAGATTTGGTGTTCTATGGTAATGGAAGTTATATTAATCATGTAGCAATTTTTATTGGTAATGGTAAGATTATACATGCAAGTAATCATAGAGATGGGATAAAGATTTCCAATTTATATTATAGAAAACCGATTAAATGTGTAAGATATATTAAAGGTTAAATATGATTTTAAAGTGGTTGAGTCCATTTGATGGGTTCAACCATTTTTTTATCCATTCGTAAATTTCTATAGCAATATATATTGGAATTAGTTAATTTCATTGACAGATAATTGCAAGGATTTTATAATAACCGTATGTGAAAAATTAGGTTATATTGAAAAGATCGTATATCTAGTCTTAATAAACTTTATCAGATGAAAATGGATATTTTAATTATAGACTTATAGTACAAATACTTTTAGATCGGAGTTATGTTATGAAAATAATCTTTTACCTATTAATTTTTATGTTCATTATTACTGTCTGGAGTATGTGGCACGAAAAACAAAGAAAGAAAAAGCTAAGGATCCAATTAAAGAAAGAATGGGGAAAAATCCCTGAACAGGAATACACTACTGAAAAACTGGAATCTTTAAAGGCTTTTTATTTGTCTATGCAGGATGACCGTTATGATATCGATGATATCACATGGAACGATCTGGATATGGATTATATTTTCATGTATATAAACAATACACAAAGCTCCATAGGAGAAGAATATCTCTATGCACTTCTTCGTAAACCTTGTTTTTCGAAGGAGGAGTTAAATGAACGTAACCGTTTGATCAAGTTCTTTAGCCAAAACGAACAAAAGAGAATATATTTACAATCTGCTCTTAAAGGTATTGGCAAGTTAAGTCAAATCTCCGTCTACAAATATATCAATCAACTAAACCAGCTAACTCCACAGAGCAATCTACCTCACTACATCATGGCTTTAGGCTTGGTTTTATCCTTTGGCTTGCTTTTTGTATATCCAAGCTATGGTGGTATGCTTGTTTTGTTATTTTTTATTAATAATGTTTATCAGTATTACCGGCAAAAGGCAAAGATTGAAAATTATTTGACCGTATTTGCCTATATACTTCGTCTTTTAGATAGCACAAAGGAAATTGATAAATTAGATATCAAAGAAATTGAAAAATATACCGATGCATTAAAGCGAGACAGGGATGCTTTTAAAAACTTCAAAAGAGGTGCTGCTATAGTAACATCAAAGAATGTAACCGGTAGCATATTTGATAGTATCATCGACTATGCTCGCATGTTCTTTCATTTGGACTTAATTAAATTTAATTCTATGTTGAATATTTTAAAAAATCACCGTGACGATTTAAACCGTATTTTCATTAATGTCGGATTTCTGGATAGTATGATTGCGGTAGCTTCTTTTAGGGAAACACTGGATTACTATTGTGAGCCAGAATTAACAAAGGTTGGAAAACCTAGCCTATCGATTACTGATTTGTATCACCCATTATTGGAGGATCCAGTACCAAATTCGATATCGGAAACCCAATCNGTTTTATTAACCGGCTCTAACGCTTCTGGTAAATCCACTTTTATAAAGACTTTAGCAATTAATGCAATTCTGTCACAGACAGTATTTACCTCCATAAGCAGAAGATATCGAGCAAGTTATTTTATTATATTCTCCTCCATGGCACTTAGAGATAACATTCTAAGTAACGAAAGTTATTATATAGTTGAAATCAAATCCTTGAAACGTATCCTTGACCATATTAATGATGATGTTCCTATGCTTTGTTTTGTTGATGAGGTACTTCGAGGCACCAATACATTAGAACGTATTGCAGCTTCCTCCCGTATACTTTACGCGTTAGCAAAGCAAAATGCTCTTGTATATGCAGCAACCCATGATATTGAACTGACACATATTTTAGAGAGTAACTATTCCAACTATCACTTTCAAGAACATATCGTTAATAATAAAATATTGTTTGATTATAAATTGTATCAAGGTAGGGCAGTATCTAAAAATGCAATTAAACTACTAGGTATGTTAGGATACTCTAGGTACATTATTAATGAAGCCGAAAAGGCTGCTGAAAACTTCCAAAGAACTGGGGAGTGGAGTAGAATTCCTTAAAGGTTGATATTTAAAGATATCTACTTAAAGATAGCTACTTAAAAATTGTTAGAAGAAGAATTATTATTAAAATTAGTTTGTTAAGGTGTTTGGCACCTTATATATGTTTATTTGGAAAAGGGAGGCTTATAAATGAATGTAGAAATTTATACCGATGGTTCAGCGAGGGGTAACCCTGATGGTCCTGGTGGTTATGGGACTATCCTTGTATATATAGATTCAAAAGGAATGGAACATAGAAGAGAATATAGCGCTGGTTATAAAAAAACAACCAACAACCGTATGGAACTTATGGCAGCTATTGTTGGGTTAGAAGCATTAACAAAACCTTGCAATGTAGATTTGTATTCCGATTCGCAATATGTAGTAAAGGCTTTTAATGATCGATGGATTGATGGCTGGATAAAGAAAGGTTGGAAGCGTGGTAGAAATGAACCTGTTAAAAATGTAGACCTCTGGAAACGTCTTTTAAAAGCAATGGAACCCCATAATGTAACCTATCATTGGGTAAAAGGTCACAATGGCCATCCAATGAACGAACGTTGTGATGAACTTGCAACAACCGCTGCCGATGGAACCAATCTTCAAGACGACATAATCCTAGAATAAAAGCCCGCAACACTACCATTTCATACCACCCCCTAAAGAATTCCCCCCATTTCAATTTCAACAAAATTATGCTATAATGTCCACGATAAGCAGATTAGTCCATACGAGTAGGAGGATTTATCGAGCTTGCTCAAATAAATCATCATACGAGGATGGATAAGTGCATACGTGTATCCTAATCTGCTTCAAGCAGCAGTCCCATACGAGTAGGAGTGATTACCGAGCTTGCTCGAGTAAACACTCATGCGACAATTGATAAGTGCAACGTGAGCGAATAAGCGAAGCTTATGAGCTCCTAATCTGCTTCAGCAGCAGTCCATACGAGTAGGAACATTTATCGAGCTTGCACGAATAAATCATTATACGAGGATGGATAAGTGCATACGTGTATCCTAATCTGCTTCAAGCAGCAGTCAATACTCAAAACACTGTATTATAATAAGAATTCACAAAGGAAAGGACCGTAAAATAATGGCAGAGCTTACTCCTCTGATGAAACAATATACGCAAATTAAAAGCCAGTATAAAGATTGTATCTTATTTTTCCGTTTAGGCGACTTCTATGAGATGTTCTATGAAGATGCTAACATTTGCTCAAAAGAACTAGAAATCGCACTCACCGGTAAACATGTTGGTAAAGATGAAAGAGCACCAATGTGCGGTGTTCCCTACCACTCGGTAGAAGGTTACCTGAGCAAATTAATAGATCGCGGTTACCGCGTTGCAATCTGCGAACAAGTCGAAGATGCTAAGAGTGCGAAAGGTCTAGTAAAAAGAGAAGTCGTTCGTATCGTTACACCAGGAACGAATCTAAACACGCAGGTATTGGATGAAACAAAGAATAATTATCTAATGTCTATTGTACATACTATCAACGCATATGGTCTTTCTATCGTTGATATTACAACGGGCGATTATTATGTCACAGAAGTTGATAACGAACGTAAGCTTCTGGATGAAATCTATAAATGGTCACCTTCTGAGGTTATCTGTAATGATACATTCCTTGTATCTGGCATTGATATAGAAACACTTAGAAACTATCATAATTTTGCTTTATCTCCCTTAGAGCCATGGTATTTTGATGATGATCTATGTATCCGGGCTTTAAAGGAGCATTTTAATGTGGCCACCTTAGATGGGCTAGGGTTAAAAGACTACTCCATAGGTGTTATTGCAGCTGGTAGTATTATGCAATTCCTAACAGAAACACAGAAAAGCTCCCTACCACATATAACGAAGCTGACACCTTATACCTATGAGAAATTTATGCTCCTAGATAGCTCCACCGTACGAAATCTAGAACTTACAGAAACCATGAGGGAAAAGCAAAAGAAGGGTTCCTTGCTTTGGGTTTTGGATAAAACAAAAACGGCAATGGGTGCTAGGTTACTACGAAATTATATTGAGCAGCCGCTTATCGATCATAAATTAATTAAGTATAGGCTAGAGGCAGTCCGTTTACTTAAGGACAATATGATAACCAGGGAAGAAATCCGTGAATATTTAAATCCTATCTACGACCTTGAGCGCTTAATGAGTAAAATCAGTTACAAAAGCGCTAATCCACGGGATTTAATCGCATTTCGTTCGTCTCTTTCAATGCTCCCTCATATTAAATTCCTACTTCAAAACTTTGATTCTGTTTTATTGAAAGATATTTATGAGCAACTTGACCCTCTGGAAGATATCTTTGAATTAATTGAAAAATCTATTATGGATGAACCTCCTTTGCTTCTAAAAGAAGGCGGTATTATTAAGGATGGTTACCACGAAGAAGTTGATCGATTGAGAAAGGCTAAGACTGAAGGTAAGACTTGGCTTATGGAGTTGGAGTCCCAGGAGAGAGAAGCAACAGGTATTAAGAACTTAAAAATCAAATATAACCGTGTATTCGGTTACTACCTTGAAGTTACAAATTCCTATAAAAATCTTGTTCCAGAATCATGGGAAAGGAAACAAACCTTAGCAAATGCTGAACGTTATTCTACATCAAAACTAAAGGAATTAGAGGACATTATCCTTGGAGCGGAAGATAAGTTGTTTTCTTTGGAATATGACCTATTCTGCGAAGTTCGAGATCAAATTGCTCTTGAAGTAAAGAGGATTCAGCAAACCGCTAAAGCGATAGCGAAGTTGGATGTATTTGCCTCCTTTGCTTTGATTGCAGAGCAGAACAATTATGTTGAGCCTAAGATTAATACCAGTGGTTCGATTAATATAAAAAATGGTCGTCATCCTGTTGTTGAGAAAATGATGACAAACGATATGTTTGTGGCCAATGATACCTTATTGGATAATAAAGAAAATCGTGTATCAATTATCACTGGACCTAACATGGCAGGTAAATCCACCTACATGAGGCAAACAGCATTAATTGTCCTAATGGCTCAAATAGGTAGCTTTGTGCCAGCAGATAGTGCCAACATCGGAATTGTGGATCGTATATTTACTAGGGTTGGTGCATCTGATGATTTAGCCAGCGGACAAAGTACCTTTATGGTTGAAATGACGGAGGTCGCAAATATTCTCCGTAATGCAACAAAAAACAGCCTTTTGATATTAGATGAAATTGGTAGGGGAACCAGTACCTTTGATGGCCTAAGTATTGCCTGGGCAGTAGTAGAACATATTAGTAACATTTCTATTCTAGGAGCTAAGACTTTGTTTGCTACCCATTATCACGAATTAACAGAATTAGAAGGGCGACTTGATGGGGTTAATAATTACTGTATCGCTGTAAAAGAGCAGGGCGATGATATCGTATTTTTACGTAAAATTGTAAAAGGCGGAGCTGATAAAAGTTACGGTATTCAGGTTGCGAAGTTAGCAGGTGTCCCAAATAGTGTGCTAAAGCGCGCATCTGAAATTGTTACGGAGCTTTTAGGAAATGATCTCGTTATGAAAACGAAGAAGCTTAGTCAACCGGAGGTAGTAAGAGAAGACCAGCTTTCCTTATTCTCTGTCTGTGGCAACGAAGATATCATTTCAGAACTTAGAGAACTAGATCTTTCTAGAATAACTCCTATTGATGCTCTAAATAAACTATATCAACTACAAACCAAAATAAAAGAACGAATTTAGAGGTGTTGCTATGTCTTCTATTCAAATATTAGATGAAACAACCATTAATCAAATAGCGGCAGGAGAAGTCGTCGAGCGCCCAAGGGCAGTAGTTAAGGAACTTGTTGAAAATGCTATGGATGCTGGTTCTACGGCAATTACAGTAGAAATCAAAGAAGGCGGTATAAGTTTAATCCGTGTAACTGATAATGGTGCAGGAATTGAAAAAGAGGATATCTCAAATGCCTTCCTTCGGCATGCAACCAGTAAAATTCGAACAGCGACTGATTTGCTGTCAGTTACCAGTCTAGGATTCCGTGGAGAAGCGTTATCAAGTATTGCAGCAGTTGCGCAGGTAGAATTAATTACGAAAACACAGCAATCCCTTAATGGCTATCGTTATATCATTGAGGGTGGTGAAGAAAAATCCATGGAGGAGATTGGTTGCCCAGATGGCACCACCATTCTAGTTCGAAATCTATTTTTTAATACCCCAGCACGGAGAAAATTCTTAAAATCTTCGACAACAGAGGCGGGGTACATAAGTGACTTAATGGAACGGCTCATGATTTCACATCCGAATGTCTCCTTTAAATATATTGTTAATAATAAAGTTAAGTTACAATCTTCTGGCAATAATAGTATTAAGGATATTCTTTACCATGTATATGGTAGAGATATCACCAAGGAGTTAGTCTCGATTGACAGTCAATCACAGGATGTCAAAATCACTGGCTATGTTGCGAAACCGACCATCAGTCGTGGAAACCGTAATTTTGAGAATTATTTTATTAATGGACGTTATATCAAAAGCCCAGTGATTACAAGAGCAATCGAGGATGCTTATAAAAGTTTTTTAATGCAACATAAATATCCTTTCACCTCATTGTATTTCGATATCGAACCATCACTAATTGATGTGAATGTGCATCCGCAGAAGATGGAGATTCGTTTTAAAAATAGTAATGATATATATCAGCTAACCTATCAAACTATTCGAGATGCTCTTACTGGGAAAGAATTGATTCCTAAAGTTTCGCTATCTGAAGAGAAGAAGTCAGTAAATAATCAAATGCCAAGAGAGAATATACTTCCAGAGCCATTTGAAAAAAATCGACGAATTCAGATGGAGGAGTTAAAGCAAAAGACACAGAATATGCCTTTGTTTAAGGTGAAAAGTGAATATCTTAACTCTTCAAAAACTGTAGAAGCCAGCAAAGATGAGATTAATGTTAATAATCTTATCCGGGAAAGTACTTCTGTACCGAAAGACTTTGATGCATCAACAATAGACAAGCAATCTATTGAGATGCAACCCTATAAGGACAGAGATAAGCAAAATGATACGGATGCCAATATAAATACATCGATTTCCGATCAAGTAAGTATAGAGCAGGTTACACAAGCAACAACAGTGAAAGATGACACAGATCATAAGGGAGATGTGCCATTAGAACAGCTGAACCTTTTTAAAGATTCAAATATAGAAGAAGTAGCCCCCTTCCTTTCTAAAGAAGCCTTTGGAGAACATAGAATCATTGGGCAAGTGTTTGCGACCTTTTGGCTGGTAGAGTATAACAATGAGCTCTTTATTATCGACCAGCATGCTGCCCATGAGAAGGTAATGTATGAACGAATTATGGCTACTACCAAGGAGAAAGCTTATGCTTCTCAAATGTTAATGCCTCCCATTGTATTATCTCTTACCTCATTAGAGCAGGATATCCTTAAGAAACATGAAGAGGAATTACATCAAATCGGCTATGAACTTGAACCTTTTGGTGGTAATGAAATATCCGTTCGTGCGGTACCAGCAAATCTATATGGATTGTCAGAGAAGAAGATACTGTTGGAATTTATTGATGAACTTACAGATAACCTTGGAAGCAATACTCTTAGTACTAGATCCGTATTAGAAAAAATTGCGTCCCTTTCCTGTAAAGCTGCTGTCAAGGCAAACCATGCTTTTTCTTCAGAAGAAGCCAGTGCATTAATAAAAGAGCTTTTGACTTTAGAGGATCCTTACCATTGTCCTCATGGCCGTCCTGTTATAATTTCCATGAGTCGATATGAATTAGAGAAGAAATTTAAACGGATTATATAATTTGAGTATAATTATTAACGATAAATTGGATGCATAGTTTTTCAAATATAGTTTACGTTTCGTTAAGGTCTTTTGACCTTCAAATGGAAAGAAGGTGTAGTATGGCGAAGCATCCTTTAATAATTCTCACTGGACCAACATCGGTAGGTAAAACGGCATTATCAATCAATCTTGCAAAAGCAGTAAATGGTGAAATTATTTCTGCAGATTCTATGCAAGTATATCGTTATATGAATATTGGAACGGCGAAGATTACTCCTGATGAAAAGCAGGGCGTCCCCCATTACCTAATAGATGAATTTGACCCGGATGAGGACTTTAATGTTGTAAAATTCCAAAGTTTCGCTAAAAAATATATAAATGATATCTATAATAGAGGGAAAATACCCATCCTCGTCGGTGGAACCGGCTTTTATATTCAGGCGGTTTTATACGATATTGATTTTACAAATAATGATACTGATAACGAATATCGTAATGAATTAGAACAATTGGCAAAGGAAAAGGGGAACCTATATCTTCACGAGCAGCTGGAACAAATTGATCCTGCAAGTGCAGAAGCTATTCATCCTAATAATATCAAAAGAGTCATCCGCGCTTTAGAGTATTATAAACTAACTGGTGAGAAGATATCTGAACATAATGAAGAGCAAAAAAAGAAAACATCTCCTTATAATTACTGCTATTTTGTATTAAATAAGGATAGAGCAAAACTTTATCAGGGAATTGAGAAACGTGTAGACCAAATGGTGCAGAATGGTCTTCTTGACGAGGTAAAAGGTTTAGCAGCACGTGGGTATACCAGGGATTTGGTTTCCATGCAAGGATTAGGATACAAAGAAATTCTATCCTATCTGGATGGCGAGTATTCCTTAGATGAAGCACTTGCAATACTCAAGAAAGAAACCCGTCATTATGCTAAACGCCAGATTACCTGGTTTAAAAGAGAGAAAGATGTAATCTGGATTAACAAAGATGAATTTGAAAATGATGATGATATTTTAACATACATGTTAAAACAATTAGAAAAGAAACATATTACCTAGGAGGATATTGTGTTTACTGAAGAATTAAATAAAACATACAGAGCAATGGGAATTGACCAGAAAATATTGGACTATACCCAAGAGATAGAAAATAAATTAAATGAACGATTTTACCATATAGATAAAATAGCAGAATTAAACCAATTAAAAGTACTAAAAGCAATGCAGGATAACCGTTTGAGTGACGTCCATTTTTCAGCTACTACAGGATATGGTTATAATGATATTGGTAGGGATACATTAGAACAAGTATATGCCGATATTTTTCATGCAGAGGATGCCTTGGTTCGTCCACAATTGATGAGTGGTACCCATGCTTTAACTGTTGCTTTAGCTGGAAATCTACGTCCTGGCGATGAAATACTGTCCCCAGTAGGTAAGCCTTATGATACTTTAGAAGGCGTGATTGGAATTACCGAATCAAAAGGTTCTCTAGCGGAATATGGAATAACCTATTCGCAAGTGGATTTATTACCCGATGGAGGCTTTGACCTAGATGGCATTAAAGCTGTAATTAATTCAAAAACAAAACTTGCAACAATTCAACGTTCAAAAGGGTATGCCGATCGACCTACATTATCTGTAGCACAAATCGGTGAACTTATTAAATTCATCAAGGCGCAAAAACCAGACATTATTTGTATGGTTGATAATTGCTATGGAGAGTTTGTGGAAGTGATAGAACCAACCGATGTGGGGGCGGATCTCTGTGTTGGTTCCCTTATTAAAAACCCTGGTGGAGGAATTGCTCCTACCGGTGGCTATATCGTGGGTAAAACCGAATATGTGGAAAATGCAGCCTACCGTTTGAGTGCTCCTGGTCTTGGTAAAGAAGTCGGTGCGACTCTTGGTTTAAATGCTCCATTATTTCAAGGATTATTCTTGGCACCTTGTGTTGTGTCCAATGCAGTAAAGGGTGCCATTTATGCAGCCAATATCTATGAAAGTCTAGGATATCCAGTGTTGCCAAATGGAAGCGAAGATCGCTATGATATCATACAAGCAGTAACTTTAAAATCTGCAGAAGCAGTTATCGCCTTCTGTGAAGGAATACAGGCGGCTGCGCCAGTCGATAGTTATGTGACTCCAGTGCCCTGGGGGATGCCAGGTTATACATGTGATGTTATCATGGCTGCTGGTGCCTTCGTGCAAGGTTCCTCGATTGAACTATCCGCAGATGCACCCATCAAACCTCCATATACCGTATTTTTCCAAGGTGGTTTAACATGGTACCATGCTAAATACGGCATACTCATGTCTTTGCAGAAGATGTTTGAAAAGGGATTAGTAGATATTTGATACAATGTTAAATCGAAATTCTCATATACAAAATATTGTACATGTGATAAAATATTATAAGAATTTACACAAAAAAGCCGGTTATTCCGAAAGGAGGCATAGCAATATGGCAAGAACATATGGTAAAAATAATTGGGCTCTATTTTTATTAATCCTATCTGGACTCGTTGTAGGTAGTTTTGTAGGCCACTTAGTTAAAGAAAATTCATTCCTATCTTGGTTGAATTACGGTATTAATTTTGCCATAGGAGATACCAATACTGGAGATATTGTTTCCTTGGATTTAGGAGTCCTTGTTATCCAATTCGGTATCCGGTTAAAAATTACCATTGCAAGCGTGATTGGTGCAGTAGCATCCATTATTATATATAAAAAAATTTAAGTAATTCATGATCCGACTGATTTCTTGGAGAGAGAAAAAAGGAGGATAACATGAAACAAAAATACTTAACAGTGAAGGACCTTCCTGAGTCCGAAAGACCCTATGAAAAATGCGAGAAATACGGTGCCGGAGCATTATCCGATGCGGAACTTCTCGCAGTTATTATAAGAACAGGAACAAAAAATTTACGGTCAATTGATTTAGCAGTAAATGTTTTAAATTATTCCTCATCCCGCCCTGGTCTCAAGGGATTGAATTACTTAACCTTCAGTGAACTTACTAGTATTAAGGGCATTGGAAGGGTTAAGGCAATTGAGCTTCTATGCTTGACAGAACTTACGAAACGTATGGCAAGAGAAGTTCATAAGGACAGTCTAAAGCTGGTAACACCCCAAAGTGTTGCCAACTACTATATGCAGGATATGCGTCATCTTACGAGAGAGCAGGTTATGCTCTTAATGATGGATTCCAAAAATAAGATTATAAAAGATATGATTATTGCCACTGGAACCGTGAATACTTCCCTTATGCCAGTTCGGGAAATATTTGTGCAGGCGCTTAAATATGAAGCAGTGAACATTATCATCCTTCATAATCATCCAAGCGGCGATCCTACCCCTAGTTCAGAGGACATCCGTGTAACAAAAAGGTTGGTGGAAGCTGGTAATTTAATCGGAATTGCACTTATGGATCATATTATTATTGGTGATAATAGATATATCAGTTTGAAAGAGCGAGGATATTTTTAGCTAACAAGTGACTACTTAGGTGAAAGGTATAGGAGGTAACTAAATTATGGCTCTTAAAGCATTTGGAATTGATTTTGGTACTAGTACAATTAAGATATATAAAAAAGGTCAAGGTATTGTATTGAATGAAAGGAATATTATTGCGGTTGCAGATCGTAAAAATGTGATTGCGATTGGTGATGAAGCTTACGATATGTATGAAAAAGCACCCTCTAATATTGCAGTAACATATCCGGTTCGGAGTGGCGTTATCGCAGATGTTGCCAATATGCTTACATTGTTAAATCAATTTATGCTGCATATTGGTGGAGGTAAACGCCTGGGTACTTCCGACTATATTGTAGCAGTACCAACCGATATTACAGAGGTTGAGCGTCGTTCTTTCTATGAACTAATTATGAATTCCAATCTAAAGGTTGGCCATATAAAGATTGTAGAAAAGCCGGTTGCGGACGCAGTTGGAGCTGGCCTTGATGTAATGACCGCAAAAGGTGTTATGGTTGTTAATATCGGTGCAGATACGACAGAGATTTCGATCCTTTCCCTTGGTGGTATAGTTTTAAGTAAGTTGATACCGATTGGCGGTAATAAACTGGATGAAGCTATTAAGAACATTGTGAAAAGAAAATACAACCTTTATATAGGTGATAAGACAGCAGAGAGTATTAAGAAGAAATTGGCTTGTGCTATACCGCAAGTAGAAGCATCAGCAAAGGTATATGGCAGAGATGTTGTTACTGGTTTGCCTAAGGAAATGGAGGTTAGCTCCGATACCGTATATGAATCCATTCAAGAATATCTCTATACCATTATCGATTCCATTAAGATGATACTGGAACGTACACCACCTGAAATTGCATCCGACATCATTGATAGTGGTATCTATGTAACTGGCGGTTCTGCAAAGATTTTCTCTCTTGATGAACTAATTCATAAAGAAACGGAATTAAATATTAATATTTGCCCGGAAGCTTCAACTACCGTGGTTAGTGGTTTGGGTAAAATTATGGAAGATGCTAAGCTATCGTCACTGGCATCTCCCTTAAAAGCGAAGA
>JGI24708J26588_10001511_pt1 | contig 18462 bp, 15 predicted proteins | sample BioPla1DNA2_FD_26588 | JGI IMG/M metagenome (IMG submission 26588) | reverse complement strand
TTTAAATGCAAGGCATAAATTCCCCCTTTATCTTTTCCATAAAACAAATAATGCTCACCGGTTTCATGTTCTACAGCAACATGAGGGCAATCTGCCTTTACCTCCTCCTGCGGTGAAGTATCTATAACTTTTAAGCGGGGCAGATACTCTGCCTCTTCTTCTTTTGCCGTTAGAAGATAAATGGCATGGTAGTCTCCCTCCATGGTTTTATCTTTTTCTACCTTATAATATCGATACTCGTTCTTGGTTTTTATCTTACCCGCTGCTAGGAATTGTGGTATTAACTCCTTAATCTTGTCATATGTATCGCTTCTTGCTTTCCCCATACAAATTCCTTCCTTTTCTTGTGATTGATTTCTTAATATAATATAAATAAAGGAACAAATAAACAAAAAAATAAAAAGCTGGTAATCGTAATCAATTGATATAGCTCTATCATAAAACAATTTACTGTTCTTTTCAATCTCTTTCCAAGCTATTATAAAAAATCCAATCTATCTCTTTAATTATTGCAATAATTTGATATAATAACTATTAATTCATTTAAATATAGATAACTTAAATTTTGTCTTATAATTATCCTTTAACTAGGAATTTCACTAATAATACAAATAATAGAAACAACAAGGAGGTTTATTATGCATTGTACCTATGAAATATCCCCTCAGATTTACTGGGTGGGAGGAAATGACAGACGCTTGGAACGATTTGAAAATATGTTTCCACTGCCCAATGGCGTTTCTTATAATTCTTATCTGATTCTTGATGAAAAAACTGCTTTAATTGATACGGTGGACGCTTCGATCAGTGCTCTATACCACGAAAATATTGCCCATGTATTAAATGGACGAGATTTGGATTATTTGGTTATAAACCATATGGAGCCGGATCATTGTGCCAATATTGAAGAAATTCTTCGTCGTTATCCTAATGTGAAGGTAATTGGGAATCAAAAAACTTTTCAATTTTTTGCTCAATTTTATACTCTAGATATGTCAAAGAATTATTTAGAGGTAAAAGATGGGGACGAGATTTCCATAGGAAAGCATACCCTACGCTTCTACTATATCCCTATGGTACACTGGCCAGAAGTTATGTTCACCTATGAAAGTTCCCAAGGGATCCTCTTCTCCGCCGATGCCTTTGGTTCCTTTGGAGCTATGTCGGGAAATATTTTCGCAGACGAAGTGGAATATGATAATAGATTCTGGGATGAAACCAGACGCTATTATTCCAATATTGTTGGTCGCTATGGTCCACAAGTTCAGGCAGCTATTAAGAAGGTTTCTAATCTTCCGATTCATATGATCTGCTCCTTGCATGGATTGATCTGGCGTGGAGACGAGATTCCTGCCATCTTAGAAAAATATGATTTATGGAGCAAATATCTTCCTGAGAAAAATGGAGTTCTTTTAGCTTATGCCTCCATGTATGGAAATACGGAAAATGTTATGAACGCTTTGGCTGTTAAACTAGCACAACGGGGAATTAAAGATATGCGGATGTATGATGTTTCAAAGACTCATCCTTCCTACATCATATCCGATATATGGAAATACAGTCATATGGTATTAGCTGCTCCTACTTACAATATGCAATTGTATTTTCTGATGGATTCCCTCCTGCATGAGATGTCAATTCTNGGTGTAAAAAACCGTAAGGTTTCTCTCATTGGTAATCACACCTGGTCCAGTGCGGCCCTAAAGAATATGACAGAAGCGATCGAAGGAATGAAAAACATGGAGATTATCGGAAGTCCTTTGGATATTCGTTCCTCATTAAGAGCCGATCGTGAAGCGGAATTGGATTCCTTAGCAGATGCAATTACCAATTCCATGGTAAATGAGTAAACTTATATTATATATAAATAATTTGCTGTAAATAATTTGTTATAAATAATTTACATTTAATCTGTCATTTAATCTGTCGTGTATAAAAAAGCCGACGGTATGATCATAGTTCCATAATCATACCGCCGGTTTTCTTTTAATTAAAATCTGGAGTTACAAAGTTACCCGCTTTTTATACCCAACCACGAAGCTTAACTGCCTCTGCCACACGATTGATGGCAATAACATAAGCCGCGTCACGCATATACAAATTCTTCTCCCGAGCCAGCTGATATACTGCCTGGAAGGCTGAAGTCATCTTTGAATCCAATTTTTCTAAAACTTCTTCCTTTGTCCAATAATAATTCATGTTGTTTTGCACCTGTTCAAAATAACTACAAGTAACCCCTCCAGCATTACATAGAAAATCTGGAACAAGGAAAATATCTCTTTCCATAATTAGGTTATCACAATCAGGAGCAGTAGGTCCATTGGCACCTTCACAGATTACCTTAACACTGGAATTGATTTGATCAAAATTACTAGCATTAATCTGATTTTCAAGTGCACATGGAAGTAGAATATCTACCTCTTGACTAATCCATTCGCCTCCATCAAGCACTTCGGCTCCCATGGCAATCGCTTTTTCCTTATCAATGGTTCCAAAGGAATCCTTAATCGCTGCCATCTTCTCGATATCAAATCCATCTTTATTACGGAAGGTATAGGCTTTCTTATCATTATTATCCCAACAAGAAATGGCAATAATTTTTCCTCCCATAACGGTATATAAACGAGCTGCATACTCAGCTACATTGCCAAATCCCTGAATACTTGCACTTGTCTTTGCAATATCAATGTTCAATGATTTTAGAGCTTCCCTTAAGGTATAGATCACACCGTAACCAGTAGCNTCTTTACGGCCTAAGGAACCACCCATTCCAACTGGTTTACCTGTGATAGTACCAGGATATTTTCCACCGGTAATCACTTCATACTCATCCATCATCCAAAGCATATGTTGAGCATTGGTCATAACATCCGGTGCAGGAACGTCGGTTACTGGGCCAATATTCCTAGCAATCTGACGGATATAACCNCGACAAAGTCTTTCTTGTTCTCCTTGGGAAAGATTACGTGGATCACAGATCACNCCACCCTTTCCACCACCAAGAGGAATNTCCACTACCGCACATTTCCATGTCATCCACATAGATAATGCACGTACGGTATCTGCGGTTTCATGGGGATGGAAACGGATTCCCCCTTTTGCAGGACCACGGGCATCGTTGTGTTGAATTCGATAGCCTTTGAATACTTTCGTAGTACCATCATCCATTTTTACAGGAATTGTGAAATGATATTCCCGGCTAGGTTCTCTTAAGAGCTCCCTTACGGATGAATCCAAATTAATTTTATCAGCAACTCGATCAAATTGAATCTGAGCAGATTCAAAAGGATTATATACATTTTGTCCCATATGATTTTACCTCCATAAACTTTTGTATGATAAAAATGTTTAGATAGAATTATAACACTTTACCACTTTAAAGTAAATATTTTTTTATTCATTTATTCATTTATAGGTTTTCGTTTTTTAAGGCTTCTAAGATATTCTCTTTTCTTATCTTACTCATGGAATACATCATACTTACAAAGACAACAAAAAACACACTAAATACACTAATTAAAATCCCTTTGATTGGTAACTGAAATTGGGATTCAACACCTTGGTCGATGCTAAGGTAAATCAGATAGGTAACTCCTATGGAAACAGGTAAGCCATACAGCAAGGATTTCAATCCATAAAAAATACATTCATAATTCACCATTTTATCAAAACCTCGCTGTGTCATTCCCACGGATTTTAACATGGCAAATTCTCTTCGCCGTAAATTCACATTGGTAGATATTGTATTGAATACATTGGCAATGGTAATTAAAGAAATCAATACGATAAAGCCATAGGTAAATACGGAAATAACTAGGAGGATGTTCCTGTTATTCTGCAAAAGCTCTGCTACATTATAAATATTACTTGTAGGCCAGCCAGCTTCCATAAGAATTTCTTTCATATCTTCCTGTCCAACCATGGGATCCTTGGATGCAAAATAAAAATATGAATAATAATCATTCTCCTGAATCTCAGGAAGCATTTCTTCTAAATATTTCTCATCCATTAAATACTTAAAACAATTGTTTGAGCTATAATCAGATATTCCAATGGGTACTTTTTCTGAAAAGGCTCTTACCTTTAAGGGAATTTCTTTTTCTACTCCCTTGTCTGTTACATATTTAAACTGGACTTGGTCTACATTTTCATCATCTTTAAATAATTTTCGATTATTATATCTTCCTTCCTCTCCATGATAAAAGAATTGATTATCAATGATAATACCAGCTGCTTCACCCTCTAAGTATTCTTCTTTGATAATCCTACTTCAGCAATATAATCTAAAAATGTTTCATGATTAATGATATAAAGATTAACCATGGTTTCTAATTCTGTGGGATCAATCACAGCACCAATTTCAGACATTAAAGCAAAATGATCTGGATTAATTTTCTCTTTTTCTAATATGGTCGATCCATAGATCATTTTTATCTTGGAACCATTTTCTATGCTGTCCAAATCCAGGAGTGATTGATATACTTCCTCTATCTCGCTTTCCGTATATCCGTTACCAATATAATAAGATAAATCATAATTTGTATCTTCATAAACATCTTCCACCCCATCTTTTAAATACATAGCAAAGGAGGAAGCTGAGATAAATAATACAATGCTGATAAAAAGAGAAATAACTGTACTTCTATATCTTCTTCGATTTCTCTTAAAGTTTTTTAAGGCCAACTCTCCTTCTAAGCCAAATATTTTTCGGCTTAATTTTGAAGTCTTTAATTTTTTAGCATTTAATTTAATGTCTTGGGTTTGACGAATGGCATCCATTGCAGATACTTTACGACTCCTTTTTGCTGGAATATAGGCCGAAATTAAAATGGTTAATAAGGCTACCAAGACTGCAACAATAATGGAAGGAGTGGAAACATGCAAGGAAAGAGCCATGGAATAGTCAGTAAATAAGATATCCAGTAGCTGCTTACGAAGCAAATATAAGGTTAGTCCAATTCCACAAATCCCNGAAANAACTCCGATTGGAATACCGATTGCAGCAATTACCAAAGATTCAAAATACACAGAATTCATTCTCTGTTTTGCTGTAGCCCCTGTACTGGATAAAAGCCCAAATAATTTTATTCGTTCACTTACGGAGATGGCAAAAGAATTATAAATTAAGGAAACGGAGCCTACCATGATTAAGGCAATCAAAATTGCAGCTAAGCTATACAAAACAGAATTGAAGGTGTTTTCATTACTATATCCCATATACCTTAGGACTTCATAATTAAAAGAATAATCATAATAATTATTTTCTTCTGTGAATTTTTCAATAATATCATATATTTTCTTAGGATTCTTTGCTTTCAAATAAACATCAATGGTTTCTTGACTTCCTAAATTGGATTGATCTATTTTTGTTATAATTGTATATCCAGGGGCAGAATAATATTCAAAAGTAAAGGAAAGCCGCCTACAGATACCAACAATGGTAAAGCTTTTGGATTGATTTACTTCTATAGTTTCTATTGGTTTTTCTTCTTGATCCAGAATTAAATTCTTATTTTCTCTTATAACAGTACCATCTGGTAAAAGCCGATTACCCACCTCAAGGGTTATGGTATCCCCAATTTCATATGCTACCCCTCCATTGGTGATGATATGCTCCGATATTAAAAGCTCATTCTCATTTTCCGGCAACCTACCCTCTATCATTTGAATGGGCAAATGCTCAAAGGCCTTATCCTCAAGTTCCAGGATATGAAGGTATGGTTTATATTCATTCTGTGTATGTTCTAGATAAGAATATCCCCCNTTTCTAGTAAATACCAGATTCTCCACTTCCTCTATTTCAGCCAGGCGGNCTATATCCTCGGCAGTAACATCATGTATTACACCATGCCAATCCCCTTCTTCGACCATCATATAACTTACAACATAATTTTGTAAGCTAGATATAAAGGTGGTAACAGCGGTAAACATTGCGGTAGATAAAATCACGCCAATGATTGTAACTATGGTACGGGTTTTGTTTTTTTGTAATATCCGTAAGGTAACCTTATTCATGATGTTCATTGTCTAATCACCTCATCCTTTGCAATTTTACCGTCTTGAATGCTGATAATACGGTTTGCCTGGAGAGCAATTTTTTCATCATGAGTAATGATAATTAAGGTTTGTTTATACTTTTGATTATATAGTTTTAACAAGCTAATAATCTCTTCACTGTTTTTACTATCAAGGTTTCCTGTTGGTTCATCGGCTAGCACCAAGGCCGGATGATTAATGAGGGCTCTACCGATGGAAACCCTTTGTTGCTGTCCTCCCGATAGCTGATTCGGTANATGCTCAACCCGATCACTTACCCCTAAGGTATCTAGCATTTCCTCCAAATATTTTTTATCTACTTTTCTACCATCCAAAAGGAGGGGGAGGGTTATGTTTTCTTCGACATTTAAAACGGGGACCAAATTATAAAATTGATAAACCAAGCCTATTTGTCTCCGCCGAAAGATGGCTAGACTAGATTCATCTAAGTCATAAACATCGGTTCCATCGATATATACTTTTCCAGAAGTCGGGGTATCGACTCCCCCTAGGATATGAAGCAGGGTGGACTTACCGGAACCAGAAGGTCCTATGACCGCAATAAATTCCCCTTTTTCTACAGTAAAGGAAACATGGTCCAATGCTGTAACTGCTGTATCGCCTTTTCCATAAATCTTTGTTAGGTTTTCAACCCTTAATATTTCCATAAAACCATCCTTTCTAACACTTACCAGTAGGATATGATCTTTCCATTCAAAGAAAACTCCCACTTAACTTTAAATCAATCGATCATCCATCGAATTATATTATATAGAACGAAAATGACGGTTCAATGACTTCAATCTTACACTTTTGTCACATAAGAAATCATTTTTTATATAAACGTACAGCAAAAGTGGTGCCTTTTCCTATTTCGCTATGGACCAAAATATCTCCATTCTGGCTGGTAATAATGCGATAGGCCATGGCCAGCCCTATCCCCACACTATCGGGAGAAGCATTTTTCCCTCGATAAAATCGGGTAAAAATATATGGCAAGTCTTCTTTTACTATTCCTGACCCATTGTCCATAATAAGAATTTCAGAATATAATGGATTCTCTCTCACTTGTATTGTAATAGTTCCTCCTGGGGAGGTATGTTCGATGCAATTTTTTATNATATTAAGGATNGCNTCACTGGTCCATTCGATATCGCATATTATGGGATGGTGATCTGACACAAGGGAATAGCTTATTTCCTTGATTTCCATAGAAATTAATAATGGATCTAGACTCTTTTTTATTAAATTGTCTGAAGGAATTTTCTCAGCCTTCATTGTTACGACACCGGCATCTAATTTTGATATTTTTAGTAAGGAAGATATCAGCCAATGGATACGATTCAGCTGGTTAGACATCATTGTGATGAATTCATTTCTTTTTTCCATAGAAAGATTCTCATCTCGGAGTAAATCCACCATAACCATCATAGAAGTCAGTGGTGTCTTTAACTGATGAGAAATATCAGCCATTTGATCCGTAAGCAATAATTTTTCTCGTTTTAAAAGATCATTATATTCGGTTAGCATCAGGGTCACTTTATAGATTTCGTTTTTTAGGATACTAAGTTCCCCTTCCCGGTTATCTCGAATGTCCATGGTAATATGACCTGCAACTATCCTTCTTAAATAATCGGATAGCTTTTCTATTGCTCGATTTCGTAAAGCCACATAGCCAAATATCATCATATAAAACAATACCACGGTTACTAATATAAGAAGCCCAGTTTCCATACCAATCATAAAACCAGCAATTGTTAGGAGTAAAGAAAGACTCAGGAAAGCAAGAGTCAGGATTCTAAAATCTTTATTTCGAAACATTTTCATACTTTATACCCCAATCCTCTTACTGTTTTTATAATGGAAGGTTTCTGAGGATCATCTTCAATTTTATCCCTTAATCGCTTAATATAAACCGTTAAGGTATTATCATTTACAAATTCACCAGAAACATCCCAAATACTCTCCAGTAACTGCTCTCTTGTAATTATGGTTCCCTCATGATTGATTAGGGTAAGAAATAGTTTATACTCCAAGGCAGTTAAAAATATTTCTTTTCCCTCTTTTGTCACCTTTCCCTCGGAAATATTCACGGAAAGATTTCCCATTTGTATGATGTGCTCTTCTTTTTTCTCTTTTCCTGCTCTTCGTAAGACACTGCGAATCCGAGATTGCAACTCTAGCATGCGAAATGGTTTGGTAACATAATCATCTGCACCAATATCCAATCCCATCACAACGCTTCCCTCATCATCTCTGGCCGTAATGAAGATTACTGGTATATCTTTTTTCATTTTTATCATCCTACACAAATCAAATCCATTCCCATCCGGAAGGGATATATCTAGGAGNACGATGTCAAAATCATCAAAGGTGATCTTCTTCTTTGCCGAAGCAGCATCTTTACAGATTGTCACCTCATAATTTTCCTTAGCCAAGGAATATTCCAGGCCAAAGGCAATTGCTTGGTCATCTTCTACTAATAACAACTTAACTTTTTTCTTATCTATATCAGAATTTGTAATCCTATAATCCATAATAATCACCCAAACTTATTTTTAATCAATTTCCCAAATAATAGCACAAGACCCTTTCCATAGTCAATGTACATTCACTTCTTGATTCGCATATGATATTATGACGAATTTGAAAGGAGTTGAAATTATGGCATTACGACCTTTTGTTGATGCTCTCCCTATACCAAAAGTATTAAAGCCAAAGTTACGTCACAAAGATTTCACCTATTACGAAGTAAGAATGCAGGAGTTTTTCCATCAGTTCCACAGGGATCTACCAGCAACCAAGGTATGGGGCTATGAAGCTCAAGTTCCCGGTCCTACCATTGAAGTAGAGCAGGGGGAAGAAACTCATATCCAATGGATGAACGAATTACCTGAAAATCATTTTCTTCCTATCGATAAATCCCTTCATGCTTGTCATGAGGGAATGCCAGAGGTTCGTACCGTTGTCCATTTGCATGGAGCCGAAGTAGACCCAGATAGTGACGGTTATCCGGATGCCTGGTATACCAACAATTATAAAAAATGTGGTCCCTGCTTTAAGCAAAAAATTTATAAATATGAAAACAATCAAAGACCTACCGCATTATGGTATCACGATCATGCCACCGGTATTACCCGTTTAAATGTTTATGCTGGTCTTGCTGGATTGTATTTTATCCGTAACGAGCAGGAAAAGGCGTTAAATCTACCTTCGGGAATTTATGAAATCCCCTTGGTAATACAAGATAAGACTTTTAATGAAGATGGTTCCCTATTCTACCCCGCTAATGTAGATAATCCGCCTCCAACCTATCCTGAGGTTTCTGTTGTTCCTGGATTTGCAGGGGATACCATAGTTGTAAACGGGAAAGCATGGCCATTTCTAGAAGTTGAACAAAGAAAATATAGATTCCGCATTTTAAACGCTTCCAATGAAAGATTTTATCGTATGTCTTTGGATTCTGGGCAACAAATGATTCAGATAGGATCCGATGGCGGTTTACTTCATAAACCAGTTCGACTCGATGAATTAATTCTTGGTCCAGCGGAACGGGCGGATGTTATTATAGATTTTTCCAATCAATCGGTTGGTGCTAGTATTATTTTAAATAATACTGCCAGAAATCCATTTGATTTTGGTGAAGAGGCAGACCCATTGACTACGGGATTGATTATAGAATTTAGGGTCAAAGAAGCTAGCAGTCAAGATACCAGCTCCATCCCTCAAACCCTAAGTGTTATTAAAAAATTAGAGGAATGTGATGCGAAGAAAACTAGGGATATTACCTTAGATGTTGGAACCGATATTTATAATCGCTTACTATTCATCCTCAATAGTAGTGAATTTATAGATGGAATTTCTGAAAATCCTGAAGTGGGAGACACAGAAATCTGGCGAATCATTAATCCGGGAATCGGCGTGCACCCGATTCACGTTCATCAGATTCAGTTCCAGATACTAGATCGCACTCCCTTTGATACTGAGATTTATAATCTAACGGGAAGACTAAGATTTACTGGAGAACCGGAACCACCAGCAGCCAATGAGAGAGGATGGAAAGATACCGTTCATGCTCTGCCAGGCTATATAACCAGAATCATCATGCGTTTTGGACCATATACTGGCCGATATGTATTCCATTGTCATATATTAGAGCATGAGGATCATGATATGATGAGACCTTTTGATGTTATACCGAAAAAATGTAAAGATTAAAGATTTCGATGACTTTTGAAAATAAAGGAGGTCTGTCGCACTTGAAGTAATATGCCTTAAAGTGCCACAGACCTTTGTCTTTATGCTAATTAACCATCAAGAAGTCAGACTCTTACTATTACCCATCAAGGAGTAGACTCTTTTTTATATAGTGACAGCAACTTCATCCTCTGCTTCATTATCTTCACTTACTCTAACTTCATTGATTGATGCCACTAATTGATCTAACTCTGTATCTGCCTCTATTCCCTCTTCTAATTTTATATCCCTAACACTAATCGTATCCCCAGCATTATAATTAGATACATCTATTTCAATGGAATCAGGAATTAATTGAGGTAAACCTTTTACTGCTACGGTATCCATTAATCGATTCAATAGTAGCCGTTTTGATTTAAGAAATTCTAAACCTGTGAATTTAATAGCTATGGAAGCTTTTACTTCTTCATCTAGAGCTACTTTCTGAAAATCTACATGATGGAAGGAATAATCCTTTGCTGACAAATCAATGTTTTTTACCATAACACTATAACTATTATTATCAGGATCTTTTAAAGTGAATACGGAATTTCTGCCGTATATTTTTAAAGCTTTTCTAAACTCATCCATTTTTACAGCGATGGGAATCGATTCCATTCCTTTACCACAAATAACTCCCATTAGGTATCCTTCCCTTTGGATTCTCTTGTTTTCGGGCTTACTAACTTCCTTTCGTATTTTAACATTTAAAACCGCCATATCAGCCATACTATGTACCCTCCTCTATTAATAAGTATCGTTTGGTTTATTTACAAAATAAGCTATTTATCATTCTTATAGATTTTATATACAATTCTTTAAAATTAAAATCAATTTATCATCTTGCAAACAAACCTAATTTATATTTTATAGAATATAGATTAAATGTCAAGCAAATTGGCCTTTATTCTTTGGTTTTCACATGTATTTAATATTTTATTTATTATTTATTGAATTCTTTTTACAATTTGTCTAATTATATATATTATTGTCGAATTAGAATATACAATTATAATCTTTCAATATTATCGATAAAAACTTTCTCTCAAGTGGTATCCGATTATAAGATTTTAAATGTTATAGATAAAACCCATCCATCAAGTCTTATCCAATTATAAAGTTTTAAAATGTTATTAATAAAACCCACCCATCAACTCCTATCCAATCTAAGATATTATTTTTTTATAAAAAAGGGGCTGTCGCTTTAACGATTCAAAAATCATGAAGCTACAGCTTCCTTTTACCGATTCCATGAACAAATACAAGGTTCTATTTCTTTTAATGCGTAAAGTTTCTTCCTCAATTTCTTCACGTGCTTCATTTTCACAGTATTTCCATAAACTATTTTCATATCATACAGTTGCTCGCATTCAGCCATTAAATCCGCCAGTTTTAGAAGTAGCTTTGCCTGACTTAGTAATCGAAGCGAATCATCTTCTGAGATTATACATTCAAGATTTAACGGAAGTTTTAATTGATGCCCGAGCCGATGAAGTAGTTCGGCGCCTCAGTAATTTTGAATGTTTATCACATAGATTTGTAAATGTGTAGCGTGTGACTATTTATCCATAAAGAGACCGTTTACCGCCATCGGTACTTAGGTTGTGGCAGATATCATCCTCTGTCACAACCTTATGTACCGCTATGTGCGGCAACCGAGTGAGAACGTGTCTCTGTTAGATTGATAGTCACATGCTATTTTTGTAAATTTAATATGTAATAAACAACAATAATGGAAAAAGGGCGCCGCACATTTCGTGCGACAGCCCAGTTCATTTCTTATGGACTTCTATCCTTCCTTATGATCTTATATCCTCCTGATTTTGATTTACCAGGTCAGCTAATCTATCACTGGAAATTTTAATATGCCCTAATAATTCTATCATCTTTTCAATACGATTATCCTGTTCTATAATTGTAGATAGGATTTCTTCTGAAGAAGCTGAATGCTCTTCTGAGATTCCAGCCATACTACTGGTCTCTTCTCTTATTTTATTAAAGCTTTGAAGGGTATTGTCAACGGCAATCAACTCTCTATCGATATCATAATCCATTCTTTCAAAGAATTCCTGAATCTTTTCAAAACTTTGACCTACTTTTTCTACGATTTCTACACCAACCTGTGTCGCATTGGTTCCAATCATAATCTTTTGTTGTAAAGCTTCATTATTATCTCGAATATCATTTACAACAGCATTGATCAAATTTACTGTATTGGTGCTTTGAGTAGCCAGTTTCCCAACTTCATCTGCTACTACTGCAAAACCCTTTCCATGCTCCCCTGCACGATTGGCTTCGATGGATGCATTTAAAGAAAGTAAATTCGTCTGCTTTGCAATATAGGTAATATTTCCTAATAGCTTATTGATTTCATCCATGCTTGCATGAAGATTTTTCGCTGTTAAGGAAAAATCTTCTACGAAATTACGGATGGTGTCCATTTGAGTTTTCATTTCATTAATCTGATTTGCATTATCATCAACCATAATTCTTGATTCATTTGATAAATCGGATAATTCCTTTGAGATTGCTGCTGTATCGGAAACCATAGTATCTGCATCGCTTATCATTTCACTGACTACCGATATACTTTTGGCCTGTTCCGATGCACCAATGGCAATCTGCTCTACTACGGATACAATATTACTACTTCCTTCTTTGGTAGACATTAAATCCTTATTACAATTATTGATATCTTTATTTAAAAGAGATGTGTTTTCTTGTACCACAATCATCAAATTTTGCATATCCTTAAGTAAGCCAGTGGTCTTTTCTTCATTTACAACAGCTTCTTGTATCATTTCAAATCCCCATTTCGTCAGGACATAAAGAATTATGGCGCAAAAATCCATAATAACTATAATTATAATAAACTGACTTAGATCAATTGCTAGCTTCCCCATAACTAAAGCGATTCCAATGGTAGTTACATTAAACCAAGCACTATAAATAATAAATATTTTTTTATTTAAATACAATGCCATGGCACATATTAGAAGCATAGAAGAAATTAGCGCTAAAATCAACACGGATGCTTCTTCTGTGGAAAAAATATAGGTATGTATATTGGAATTTACAACAAAACATAAGAAAAGTCCTGAGAATAAATATAATTTTTTCTTAAGATAGAATATGGTTGATACTATAAGAGCTATCGTAAAAATTGTAAAGGTAATACTTGACATTGGTGTTAGGGATCCTTCCAATAGCAGAGATCCTAAAAAACCCAAAATTAAGATAGGCCAAAAAGTTAAGAGTAGAACCTTAGTAACCCGTTTTTGATGATTAAGGTGTGTGGTTTTGTTCATATATGCCTCCCTTTAAATTATGTCTTTTTTCTATTATATTATCTATTTCGACATATTTCAATCAATTCCGCATTAAGTTTTTGACTTTTCCAACAAAATGGACGGTTTCTGAATAATTTCTTCTTATCTAGGAACAATAAAAAGAAAACAAATGTAGGTGATTTAATTTGAGCAAACAGTCGAATCAAAGATATCGCAAAGAAGTAGCACCAGGTCATAAAGAACGTGCTAAAAATTCTTACAAAAATCAAAACTCCAATCGAACCAGTAACTCGGTAGAAAATATGCCCAGCAGAGAAGGCTATGGTGACGGAAATCCCTACGGATTTTCTGATAATACCGAAAACAATAACAAGTAAATAATCAGCAAAAAAGGGGTGTCATAAAAATGGCACCCCTTTCACATAAACATAAATTTATTAGCTTGCTTATCTTCCAAAGATTAGACCCATGTCACTTTAACATATAACTTTGATTTAAAATATGAGTATTATATAAGAACAGTACGTCCTGATCTTTGGAAAAATCAATGTATTCACCCAGCAAATCCGTTGAAATATACCTTAAGTCAACCAAGGTAATTTTCGAATAAGCTCCTAAAAGTAATGGTGCAATACTACTACCAAAGGAATCCCGAAAAAGAATTAGCTCTTTGTCCGTGTTACTCTCTGGATTCGTAACCGTTATCAAGGCTTTTGCACCGGAAAGATAGACATCATAAGAATCCATGCCAGCAAATTTTTCTGTCTCATATATCTTACTCTTTGTCATTGTCTCATAATCAAAAACCAGGGCATCTTTCATATAAGGAGCCGTTAAATAAATCAAAGTATCCGGCTTTACTTTTAATCCCACTTGGCCGTAATAGGAACCCAGGAAGGGATATAATTCATTTCTTTCATAGGGTATATCACTAACCTGATAAGAATTTCCCATAGCTTCTAATAGTCGATCGGCGGTATCTAGAATGGCTTCCTGCCTCCAATGGATATCGGTCTTATAATAATCATCTAGGGTTAAAGTTTCAAACAAGTTTATATAGTTCATATTTTCCACTCTTTGTCTCATTATTTCGATCATTCTTTCATAATCCATGGATAATCTCTCGTATTTATCTGCCAGAAAATAATTCTTATCTGGAATTATTCCATAATAAACCTTCTTCCCTTGCAGATACCGCTTCCCTATCTCATTGAGTTTCTTCGCTGCATGATGAATGGAGTCTTCATTCAAAGGATATTCCATTTTTATAATTGTATTGTCTACCAGATAAAATCCATGATTATCTTTTTGTCGAAACAAATGAAATACCCCATATGCTTTTATGCTACGAAAATCATCTCGGAATACAAAATGATCCAAAGAGTAAGCTTCTAACTGATTAAAAAATTCTCCCTTCACTATGGAAGCCATGGTTATCTTAGGGAACTCTTCTAGCCTCCGTCGTTCACTGAAAGATAGACTTTCATCAGGAAGTATGATACTGGATAACATACCACCTAAGGTTATCATCATAAAGCAAAGAATTATTATAATGTTTTTCATATTTTTCACATTCCAACCTCACAGTCACTAAAAGCGAAAGTACAAGAAGGGATTAAATGACCCATCCACCAGATAAGCTGTATTCAAGAGAAGCATGATAATATGAAATATGGGCTCTAAAATAGAGATTAGTCTTTCACCTTTTTTATTTCCTACTATCTTTTCTATAAAGCCTTTCACCAAGGAAGTGGATCCAATCATGGCTATTATGATAAGGATTCCATAACTTTTTAGATAATACATGGTTACATGATTGTTAAAGGGGATATTCAAGAAGCCAAACATCCCCTTTAGATTTTCCATAGTTCCCTTCAGACCATCCCCATTAAATAATACAAAACTGATCAGTAAGAAAAATATGGTATAGATATGGCTAATGAATACTGGTAATCTTTCCAATATTCCTTTTATAAAATATTTTTCCATCACCAAAAGAATTGCAAAATACAATCCCCAATATATAAAATTCCACTCTGCTCCGTGCCAAAAGCCGGTTAAAAACCAAACTACTAGTACATTTCGGATCCATTTTCCCTTAGAAACCCGATTTCCTCCCATNGGAATATAAACATAATCACGAAACCATGTTCCCAGNGAAATATGCCATCTTCTCCAAAATTCTGTAATGGATTTTGATAAGAAGGGATAATCAAAGTTCTCCAGAAAATGAAATCCAAACATCCTCCCTAAACCGATTGCCATATCACTGTAACCGGAAAAATCAAAATAAATCTGTAACATAAAGGAAAGCGCAACAATCCAATAAAATAATATGGTTTTTTCATTGATTTTGGTAAAAATATTACCCAGCTCTCCTAAGGAATTGGCAAGGATAATCTTTTTCGATAATCCTATGATAAAGCGATTGATTCCATAAGCCATATCCCCAATACTGTGATTTCGATGGGACATTTCCTCTTCCACAGTGGTATATCTTACGATAGGTCCTGCGATTAACTGGGGAAACAAAGTGACATAGGTTGTAAAATCAAAGAAATTTCTCTGTACCTTTGCATCCCCACGATATACATCAATCGTATAGGATAAAATCTGAAAGCTATAAAAACTAATTCCTATTGGTAATACCAAATTCAAAGGAGAAAGATCAAGTTTGAATATCCAGTTAACATTTTTGATAAAAAAATCCGTATATTTAAAAAACATTAATAAACCAATGGTAATTACAATGGATGATATTAAGGGCAATTTAGAAAATCTACTTCCTTTTGCCTTATCAATCCATAAACCATGGCAATAACCTGAAAATGAAGATAATACCATGAGGATTACATATTTTGGCTCACCATAAAAATAAAAGAACAAACTTGCAAGCAACAAGATCATATTTTTAAATCGCTTGGGAGACAAAAAATATACAATCATCAAGATAGGTAAAAAATAATATAGGAAAACAATACTTGAAAATAGCATAGTCTTTTATAATTACTTTAATCCAAGAAAGGCATCTCTTAGTGCTTGACCTTGATCATCACTCATAACTAGCATTATCACATCGTCAATATTTTCAACAAATACATTCTTAGGGTCAACACCAACACATATCCATTTCATTGGGTCAGCATTCTCCTTAATATCTTTTTTGATTTGCTCAATATCCGCACCATCTTTTGCACGGAGTAAACATAAAGAATATGCCGAAGTTGACATCATTGGTTCGGAGGCAATCGCTTCCTCAAACTCTATATCGGTACCAAAATAATAGCTGCTTCTTTCTTCAGTAATTTCATTGGTTAACAAACCGGACTCTGCATATTCTTTAAAATAATCATCTACTTCTGCAGTAGCATAAATTTTTGCTAATATATCTTCAAGACTTCCCTCAATAATATTCCCATTTTCAGATGAATTCCCACCTTCATCTGAGTTTTTCTCGTCATCAGAATGGTCTCCATCTACTGGTAAAGTATTCTCATCCCCATCTTTTTCCCCCTGGCTATCTGTTTCATCAGTAATCTCATCTTGTTGATCTGTTTCATCTTGACTTTCCCCATCATCTTNATTGTTAGTTTCATCAGAGCCATCTGACTCATCTTCGATTTTCTTATCAGGATCCTCATTGTTTGATTGGCAGGCTGTAAAACCAAACACTAAAACTAAAATTGAAAATAGTAATATAATTTTTTTCATTATGTCCACCTCATTCTTCTTTCTTATTTTGATTTGTTTTTATTCTCTTTTATTCTACTCGAGTAGAGAAACCAGGAACATAATAACACTACTTATGTAGTATCAAACTTTTTCTTACCTTTGCAGATTAGCACCTCCTGTTTAAATTACTTATAAGGTAAACTTAAAGTTTTTGTTCCTTTGACATCTATAAGACGAATGAATCTGAGGATTGGTTTCATTCTTTGAGCCTGAGGAAAAAATCATTGTGAAAGTATCGTGAGAAAGGTATCATGTGGAAGCTATCATGAGTAAGCTATCATGGGAATTTTATCATGGGATAGTTATCATGAGAAAGGTATCATGGGATAGTTATCATGGGAAAGGCATCATGGGATAGCTATCATGGGAAAGTTATTATGGGAAAATTATTATGGGAAAATTATTATGGGAAGGATATCTGCGAAAGTTATCATAAGAATCATGACCACCCGTCAAACGGGTGGTTTGCTCGCCCCTATAAGGGGCAGTTACCGGCCAGCGTCTAAAGGCACTGGCTTTCACTTTGTTCAAGCCTTAATGCCCTTGACTCGTAGCTACCCTTAAAAGGGTATTGGTACTACCGGCCACCCCTGAAGGGGTCTTCATATTCTTTTACACTTAATTTATCCATAGCAATATCGTGTCTTTCTTGCTCTTGAATATATTTTCTTATGGTTGCCTCATTAAGCCCTACTGTACTCACATAATATCCCTCTGCCCAGAAATGTCTATTTCCAAACCTATACTTGAGATTTGCGTGCTTATCAAATATCATTAGTGCACTTTTCCCTTTGAGATATCCCATGAATTGTGATACACTCAGTTTGGGTGGTATGCTTACAAGCATATGTATATGGTCAGACATCAAATGTCCTTCCAATATTTCTACACCCTTATATGCACATAGTTGTTTTAATATATCTCTTATACTTTCTTTGTATTGATTATATATTATCTTTCTCCTATATTTNGGAGTGAACACTATGTGATATTTACACATCCATTTAGTATGTGACAGGCTATTTGATTTATTAGCCATTAAAATCACCTTTCCTTTCGTTATAAATTGGCTTGAACAACCTTATTATAACGGAAAGGTGATTTTTTTGTATAACAATCGTCGCGCACCCGCATAGCGGGTGGTTTATATTTCGCACGCTTTGCGTGC
>JGI24708J26588_10001509_pt1 | contig 18469 bp, 23 predicted proteins | sample BioPla1DNA2_FD_26588 | JGI IMG/M metagenome (IMG submission 26588) | reverse complement strand
ACTGTAATTGGCTCGTTAGGAGTTCAAACGCAAGATGCCGAACGGCTGACTGACAATCAAAAGACGCTGGTAAATCAGATAAGAAACTGGCGCGAGTCCACTGCCGGTGTTAATATGGACGAAGAAATGACCAATATGATTCGCTTCCAAAAAGGCTATAACGCCGCGGCGCGGGTTATAACGACCATGGACGAGATGCTTGATAAACTAATTAACGGCACAGGCGTTGTCGGACGTTAAGAGGTGAAATGAATGCGAATTACCAATAATACCATGGCTTACAGCTTTCTAAACAGTTTAAATAAGTCACTTGAGCGTCAGTATGATATTCAGGAGCAACTTGCCGACCGTAAAGCTATTCACCGTCCTTCTGACGACCCTATCAAGACTATTCGCAGTCTGCGGTTTAATTCTAACTTGAAGCAAAACGAGCAATATACGCAAAACGTCAAAGATGCTCAATCATGGATGGAAACGACCGACAGCGCAATGTCAGATTTAAGTTCGATTATGATTAATATTAAAGAGCAAGTCGTTCAGGCAAGTAACGGTACAAACCCTGAAGATGCCGTCAAAACTATTGGCAAAGCTATAGATAATCTAATTAATCATATGATTACTATTGGCAATACCAAAATCGGCGATCGCTATATCTTTGCGGGACAGCAGGATAAAACCGAACCGTTCAAGCGGGTTGGCGATGAAATCTTTTATAACGGCGATGCCAGTAAGATTTCAATGCCAATTCAGCCTGGGGTAGCCACACCTAATCAAGATAGTGTTAATCTCACTGGGTTCGAAGTCTTTGGTGATGGATTAAGCGTTTTAAATAACTTAATTGAGATAAAACAAAAACTGGAAGACGGTTCGGCGGAAAGCCAAAAGTGGCTGTCGGAAACCGGCTTGAAATATATCGAAGACGGGCACAACAAGATGCTCAAATCCCAAACAGAACTCGGCACCAGAATGTCGATGTATGAAATGGCCCAGACCATGATGGAGAAAAATAACACAATAATCACCGGTGATGTAGCTGCCAATGAAGATCTTGACATCCCGAAAGCCATTATCGATTTCAAAAATGCCGAAAATGTCTACCGAATGGCCCTATCAGTCGGTGCCAAAATAATGCCGGCGTCGCTGGTGGACTTCTTAAGATAGAAAAAATACAGTATGCTCCATAGATTGCACTTCATAAGAAATAGGGTTTGGTCTAGCAGATACAGCAACTTGATAATTTAGGTAAAGGAATACCTTATATATGTAAATACCAAGGAGGGTATTAATATGAGGATTACCGGCTCAAGTATTGCTATGGCCAGCCACCATAGCTTGGAGGAACGTGACCTTCAAAGCGAATCGCTCAGGGTATGGGGTGACCCCAAAGCCAAAGACTTGCAATTATCGCTGGAAAATCAAAACAAAAACAAGCAGACAATCATAGAAATTTCGGCAGAAGGTAAAGAACTCGCCGCCCAACAGCAACAGGCTGTTTCAGCGGCCAAAATTGAAGACGGTCTTTATCTCAGTGATAAAGATCGTCAAAAGTTACTGTTACTGCAAAAGTTCATTGAGGCCTTAACAGGTAAAAAGATCAAGTTCAATTTGCTTACTAAAGACCAAAGTAGAATTGCCAGTCAGAGTATAAACCTTGGCAATGTTCAGCAGTTGCAAGGGTGGGGGCTTGAGTATCATTCCTACCGCAGCCACTTCGAGCGTGAAACTGTCTCATTTTCAGCTGCCGGGATTGTTAAGACAGCAGACGGACGAGAAATTGATATCTCAATGACGCTAAATATGACCAGGCAGTTTGCTATGGAACAACGGATTGATGTTAAAGCCGGCGATGCCTTAATTGATCCCCTGATAATCAATTTTGACGCGCCCGCGGCAAAACTCACGGATACCAAATTCAGCTTTGATTTGGACTCTGACGGTCAAGCTGATCAAATTTCCTTTGCCGCAGCCGGCAGTGGTTTTTTAGCCCTGGACCTTAATAATGACGGTATTATTAATAACGGCAAAGAACTTTTCGGCCCCAACACCGGTAATGGCTTTGCCGAACTTGCGGCTTATGACAGTGATAATAATGGCTGGATTGATGAAAACGATTCGATTTACGACAAACTACGGATTTGGACAAAGGATGCTAACGGCAACGACCAACTCTTTGCCCTTGGCCAAAAAGGAATCGGTGCTATTTATCTTGGCAACCTAAATACTGATTTTGCCATGAAGGATGGCGCTAACAATACTCAAGGACAACTCCGCAGCACCGGCATTTTNCTNCGCGAANATGGNACAGCTGGTACTATACAGCAAGTTGACCTGGCTATATAAGTTGTCCACTCTTGAGCAATCTCATCCCCTAATCCCCTCTNGAGAGGGGTGGCGCCGCAGCGCCGGGGTGTGTAAAAGGAGGCCTGATAATGCTCTGTCTCAACATATCGCAGCAATACGCCAAAATCGCCATAAACACAACCAGACCTCAACTTAATCTACAGACTACCCGCCCGCAAATCGAGATTAATTCCCAGGCCGCCAGACTTGAAATCCGTCAGGCTACCGGCGAACTGGAGCTAGATTATACGCCCTATCGCTACTCAATCGGCATTAAAAATATCCAGGATATGGCCCGCGATAATGCCCGCGAGGGTAAGCAGACCGCGTTGGAGACCATTGGTCGGATTGCCCAGGAAGGCGATCGAATGGCGCGGATTGAGACTAAAGAAAATGCTATTGCCGAAATGTCGGCAGAGGCCAATTTGCCCGAACTGCCGGAACTAATCTGGGTGCCGATTGAAAAACCAGACATAAGCTATAAATTCAATCCTGCCCAAATAGAATATATTCCGGGTAATTTGGATATTAATCTCAGACGTGGCACTGTCGATGCTAACCTAGACCGCGGCACAGTCGATATCCGTATCGCCCAGTATCAAAGTGTAAGGCTCTGGATAACTGAAAACAAATACGATATTCAAGCATAGGCACTTGGCAACCCCAAGTGCCTTAAAAAATAAAATCCCCTCTTGAGCTATAATAATCTTATACATTTGACGGAGGTATTATCATGTTAATCCAATCAACCCGTTTTGGCGAAATAGAAGTCTCTAACCAAGATCTATTATCCTTCCCTGACGGCCTGCCAGGCTTTCTTGATGAAAAAAAATTTGCCTTTTTACCGCAAGGCCAGGACAACCCCTTTGCTTTACTACAATCCGCGATCAGCCCAGACCTAGCTTTTGTAATAGTAGAACCGTTTACTTTTTTTAGCGACTATAGTTTTCAACTCTCTGATGACTTTGTTCAAGAGCTAAAGTTGTCAAAGGAAAATCCACCGCAAATATTCAATATCGTAACTATTAAAGAAAATCTTGAAAATGCTACTGTCAATTTGCTTGCCCCAATTATAGTAAATTGGCAAACAAAAATCGCTCAGCAAATTATTTTAGAAAAAACGGAATATACTACACGTCATAAACTGTTTCCCAACGGACTGCCTCACAAGCAAGAATCAGAAGGGGGCAAGTAAGCATGTTGGCTTTAACGCGAAAAATCGGCGAAAGAATTGTCATCGGCGACAACATTGTCGTAACTGTCGTAGATGTAAAAGGCGATAATGTCAGACTAGCCCTCGAAGCCCCCAAAACCATCAAAATCTACCGCGGCGAGATATACGATGCCATTGCTGCCGAAAATAAACAAGCCGCCGCCCCTGTCGATATGAATGCATTAGATATGTTCAAGGACATCAAGAAAACAAAATAGCACAGTATACCTGATTGTCATTGCGAGCGCAGCGCGGCAATCTCATTCCTAATCCCCTCTCGAGAGGGGTGGCCCACAGGCCGGGGTGTGTTTTCAAAAATTTCGACAAGATTATTAAATATAGTCCTAAATCCACGAAAAACAAAGCATTATCACAATAGTCACACAAAAACCCTGAAAAACCCTAAAAATAGCCTTTAGAGTATAGAGTTTATCCTACGATAATATTAATGTAAAAGTCAATAAGCTCGTCCCCCGATCCGGCCGGCGAGGTGGACAGGCTCGAGACAAATAAAACGGGCAAGGATGCCCGGATATGTAAAATCAAGGAGGAAAAAACCATGATTATCAATCACAATATGGCATCCCTTAACACTTATCGCCAGTTGAGTGCCAACAACGCTCAAACTAGCAAATCCTTAGAAAAACTGTCCTCAGGTCTTCGCATCAACCGCGCTGGTGATGATGCTGCTGGTCTTGCTATCAGCGAGAAAATGCGTGGTCAGATCCGTGGATTGGATCAAGCGTCTCGTAATGCACAAGATGGCATTTCTCTTATTCAAACGGCTGAAGGTAGCTTAAACGAAACTCACAGTATTCTGCAACGCATGCGCGAATTAGCTGTACAGGGTTCTAACGATACTGCAACTGATAGTGACCGTAATGAAATACAAAAAGAAATTGAGCAATTAAAGTCAGAAATAAATCGTATCTCTGATACTACCGAGTTTAATACTAAGAAACTGTTGGATGGTTCTATCGGCCAAACTTCAACTATTACTGGAACTAATGCCGCACGTGTTACTTCTATGACTCCAGTCGATAGTACGATTGAAGGAGATTATACAGTAACGTTTTCCAATCAGAAAGCCGAAGTTGCAAAATTTCAAGCTGCTAGTGGAGTGCAAGAAGCAAATGTTACAATAGAAAACACCGATGCAGCTGGTGGTTTAAAGGCTGGATCTTACACCTTAGAATTTACTGGGGATAATGATAACGCAACTGTTACTTTAAAAGATGTTAATGGCGAAACTGTTGCGACAGCGAGTGCGCAAGACTTTACAGATGGAGATATTACTCTTATCGATGGAACAAATGACCTCATAACTATTGCTCAAGACTCTTATAACGGAACTTCTGGTAAAGTGAAGTTTGATGTAGAAATTACAGCCGATGTGAGTATTGCTAATGCAGATGGCTCTACTACAACTAAATCAGGCGTAAAAGCAGATGCCAATAGTGTTATGTCTGTTGGCGGGCTTGAAATTGGCGTAACAAGTTTCTTGCAAGCAGACGATGCGACTGTAAATGTAACAAATAACGGACTTAACTTCCATATTGGCGCAAACCAAAACCAAACCACTCGTCTTGCTGTTAGCAAGATGGACACTACATCCTTGAATGTAAATGATGTTGACGTTACTAGCCAGTCTGGTGCAGAGGCTGGCATCACTAAACTAGATATTGCTATTCAGAAAGTATCTGCTGAAAGATCCAAACTTGGTGCAGTTCAAAACCGTTTAGAGCACACTATCGCTAACCTCGGAACTTCCAGCGAAAACCTGACTGCTGCTGAGTCTCGCGTACGCGACGTAGATATGGCGAAAGAAATGATGAACTTCCAAAAGAACAACATTCTTTCCCAAGCTGCTCAAGCAATGCTGGCTCAAGCCAACCAACAACCTCAAGGCGTTCTTCAATTACTACGGTAGTATTTAGTTTTAAGTTTCGACAAGAGGCTCGGATTTTTCTCGAGCCTCTTATTTATTAGAGGTAGTAACTTTGTTAAGTGTAATAGGGTAAGTTAGAGATAAATAAATCGCTATATATAGGGCGGGGATATAAATATGGGATTAAGATCCATGGAGAGTTTTGAGGAAAAAGTAAAGTTTTTACAACAAGGTGGAAGCAAAATTTTTGAAAGCAACATGAAAGCTTTGGAAACCTATCATCCCCAACTTTGGCACCAGGTAAAGGCAGCTAAGAATACAGATAAATACTTTGTTGCACGGACAGACCCCAGAGTCGTGGCTAATTTATATAGTGTAGCATCCGATTTATTATATTATAGCGGATTAGACCCATTGACTAATGCAAAACAAGAAGTTGAAGACAATGAAATAAACAATTCACGTATGGCAGTTTTTTGCGGCTTTGGTTTAGGATACGAGTTACTTTATTTTCTTGATGTTATTGCTTTTAAGCAAAGCGTAAACCACATACTTGTAGTTGAGCGAGATATTCAATTGTTTACGGAGGCACTTAAAACGACTAATTTTGTTCAGGTTTTTAAAGAGCAAAGAATTCAATTTATGGTTGGTAAACAGCTGGAAAACCTATTTGTGGAATTTCAAAAATATCTTGCTGCTGATAATCGTTTTATCTATTTAAAGGCAACAAATTTTATCTGCCATTCATCATCTGCTAAACTATCAGGAGAATATTATCGGGACATGATAAGTAAGTTTCGTGAAGCCGGACACTTTCACACACTTTATTATGGTAACGATCCGAATGATTCTTTAATTGGAATAAAAAACATGCTCGATAATATCGGTGAAATTATCAGCAATCCAGGTATTAACCTACTATATAATAAATTTTCGAAAAGACCAGCGGTCATTGTATCTACAGGACCGTCTTTAAATAAAAATAAACATCTGCTCAAAGGCTTGGAAGACAAAGCCCTTCTGATTTGCCCGGACGCGTCACTTCGTCTGATGATGGATATGGGGGTCAAACCTCATCTAGTAACCTCTTTAGAGCGTACGTCAGGGGTACGGCCACTAGTTGCAGACTTCAGTCCGGAAAGCGTCCAGGATGTATACTATGCGGCTTGTCCGGTAATCGAGAATCAAGTATACGAAGCCTATAACGGACCAAGAATTATTGTATATCGAGATTATGATCATTTTAGATGGTTAGAAATAGACAAGGGAATATTAGATATAAAGCTTTCCTCCGGCAATATGGCGTTTAAACTTGCTGAAGCCCTTGGCTGCGATCCAATTATCCTTATTGGGCAGGATTTGGCCTTTAGCCGAGATGGCCGGACTCATGCGGAGGGAACATATAAGGGTGAGAGACAGGATTATTTTCTTAACCAGAAAATGATTGAGGTTCCCGGGAATGACGGCAAACCAATCTATACGTCCAGATCCTTTTTTGCGTTTCTAAAATCGTATGAATTAGATGTGTCCAAGTATAAAGGATTGTGTATCAATGCTACCGAAGGTGGGGCTTATATAAATGGAACGAAAGTCATACCGTTTGCGGAAGCAATTGAAAAATATATTAGCAATTCATTCAATCCGTTGGGCGTTATTAAACAAGCTATCTCTGAATTTTCACATGAGAATATTACAAGCGATAGGCAAAAGGTTCGAAAGCTTCTAAGTGAAGCAATCACAGATATGGATACTATCATCAATCTTTGTATTCAGGGAACACAAGTGCATGAGGAATATCGGATTATGCTAGAAAAATGCGTTAACTCGCAGTGCGAATTAGATTTGGACGGAATTAAAGAGATCGAAAAGCGGGTTTTCTTACCTAAAAATCAAGTTCTGAATAATTTTAAGAAAACCAACCAACTACTTATGCAAGTAGTTCAATCATTTTATGTGAAATTTGAAATGGATATGGCAGAAATTCCAGGAAAAACAAATGATCGGCTTAAGGCCGCGGCGAAAATAATTCTTAGTCAAAGAGTATGGTATGAAACGGTAGCATCGCTAACAAAGATTGTAAAAGACGTTCTTGAAGAGGCTGAGAAAAAAAATAGATAAGGATCAGATATTAAAAAGAATACCCGTAGTAGTTTTAGCATCTTATAGACTGGAGAGGTATTTATGGCAGAAATAATAATTGGACGCCGTAAGGTGTCAGAGGATACTGAACCATTAGTTATTGCCGAAATTGGAATTAATCATGAAGGTTCTTTTGAGAAGGCAGTAAAGATGGTTGATGATGCTGCTGCAGCAGGGTGTGAGTGTGTAAAATTTCAAAGTCACGTTATCGAAGATGAGATGATACCCAACAATGTAATACCTGGAAACGCGAAAGAATCAATATGGGAAATAATGAAGAGATGTGCCTTCTCGGAAGAACAGGAAGAAAAACTAAAAAACTATGTAGAATCTAAAAATATGATTTATCTTAGCACTCCGTTTTCGCGAGCGGCAGCCGACAGACTTGAGAGGCTTGGCGTAGCAGCTTATAAGATAGGTTCTGGCGAATGTAATAATTATCCGTTAATTGAGCATATTGCCAGGTTTGGTAAGCCTGTTATTTTAAGTACAGGGATGAATAGTCTCGAAAATATAAAAGCTGCTGTCAGTATTTTGCGTGGATATAAAGTACCTTATGCTATACTTCATTGCACTAGCATATATCCAACTCCTTATGATAAAGTGCGTCTTGGGGCTATCGCCGAACTGAAATCCGCCTTTTCTGATGCAATTATTGGGCTTTCAGACCATTCGCTGTCAAACTACCCATGCCTTGGCGCTGTGGCGTTAGGGGCGATGATTTTGGAGCGTCATTTTACATCGGACAAGTCTTGGCCCGGGCCTGATATACCCATTTCCATGGATCCGTCTGATCTAAAAAGCTTGATTGAAGGCAGTAAGGCAATTTTCCAGGCATCAGGCGGTTCAAAAAAAATCTTACCAGAGGAACAGCCTACAATTGACTTTGCTTATGCATGCGTGGTCGCAATTCGGGATATAAGTGAAGGAGAAACGCTATCTCTTAATAATATTTGGGTTAAACGGCCGGGTACCGGCGAGATAAAGGCTGCTCACTTTAATGCTTTGTTAGGGAAAAAAGCTAAGTCAAACATTAGCCTAAACTCACAGCTTAAATGGCGGGATATTGATGGCTAAAAAAATTCTTTTTCTTACAGGAACTAGGGCCGACTATGGAAAACTTAAGCCGCTGATGCAGGCAATCGAAAAAGATCCATCGTTTATATGCGGAGTGTTTGTCACCGGAATGCATACTCTTGCACGGTATGGTTATACCGTCCGCGAAGTTGAGAATGGCGGGTTTAAAAATATACATGTGTTTATGAATCAGATTCACGGTGAACCGATGGATCTCATTCTCGCTAATACAATAAGCGGTTTGTCTCGGTATGTACATGAATATAAGCCAGATTTGATTGTAGTTCATGGGGACAGAGTCGAAACCATGGCGGGGGCAATTGTTGGGGCGTTAAATAATATCCATGTGGCTCATATAGAAGGCGGTGAGGTCTCGGGAACTATTGATGAGCTTATCCGCCATTCTGTCTCTAAGCTTTCGCATATTCATTTTGTATCCAATGCTGAGGCATCAAATCGTCTAATGAGTCTTGGTGAGGATCCTAGTACGATTTTTATAATCGGCTCCCCGGATATCGATGTCATGCTTTCTCCTAATCTTCCAGCGTTGAAAACAGTTAAAAGCTACTATCAAATACCGTTTGATACATATAGTGTCGTTGCATTTCATCCTGTAACGACAGAGCATAAATTAATGCGAAACTATACAGAAGAACTAGTCGCGGCTTTAGAACAATCAGGAAAAAAGTATGTAGTTATTTATCCCAATAATGATCATGGAGCAGAGGATATACTTGCAGTATACGATAGGATAAAAAATAATCCTAAATTCAAGTTGTTTCCATCGCTTCGGTTTGAGTATTTTTTGACTTTGCTGAAGAATGCTGAATTCATAATCGGCAATTCCAGTGCCGGTATCCATGAGGCTCCTGTCTATACAGTGCCAACGATAAATATTGGGACTAGGCAAAGTAATCGTTTTCATTATAAGTCTATTTTGAACGTAGATAACAAAAAAGAAGCCATTTTGGATGCCATCAGAGCAGTAGACCGTTTAGAGTATTGTGAGCCATGCCTATACTTTGGGGAAGGTAACAGCACCTCCTTATTCTTGAAGACGCTGAAAGGCGGTGACGTATGGCAGATTCCGAAACAAAAGAGATTTTACGATACAATAACTATAAAGTGAACTTAGGTGAGGTCTGGGCTATTATACCTGCCAGAGGCGGATCGAAAGGCCTATCGCATAAGAATATAAGATTGCTTTGCGGCAGGCCATTAATAGCTCATACGATTTCGGCGGCTTGCCATTGTAATGAAGTTTCCCGTTGTATTGTCTCGACAGATGATGAAAATATTGCCGATATTAGCCGAGAATTGGGCGCGGAAATTCTTATGAGGCCACCTGAGTTAGCAACTGATACTGCTTCTTCCAGCAGTGTAGTACGTCACCTTCTTGAAACCTATGCATCTGACTATGGCTTGCCAGAATTCTTTATTTTGCTTCAGCCTACATCACCGTTGCGGACCGCTGAGCACATTAGGTGTTGTTTAAAAGAATTTCTAGACTCTGACTGTTCATGCGCTATAAGTGTGACCGAGATGGAGCATCACCCATTCAAAGCATTTGTTATGGAGAATAAAGCGATACGACCGCTCTATTCTGTTGATATGCTCGAAAAACCTCGGCAGATACTTCCTAGAATTTATCGCCAGAATGGTGCAATATATATAATGAATAGTCTTGTCTTTTTGGAAAACAACTCTTTTTTTACTGAACCGGCCTATTCTTATGTAATGTCTCAGGAAGAAAGTGTCGATATAGATAATGAGCTCGATCTAGCGATAGCGGAATTCTTAATGGAAAAATTGAAAAACTGTAGGGCGGGTTTAACATGAAAAATTTAAAAGTTTTACATGTAGCGAGTTTCCAGGGGAACATAGGGGATAATGCAAACCATTCTGGTGTTAGAAAGCTTCTAAGAAAGAATCTTGATTTTACATTAGAATTTACTAATAGTGAGATTAGAGAATTATATTGGGGTAGTTTTAAGTTTGACGATACCTTTGCAGATATCGCTAATAAACACGATTTAGTGATAATTGGCGGTGGAAACTACTTTGAACTATGGGTGGATAAATCATGCACCGGTACAACTTTAGATATAAATAAAGATGTATTAAAAGCTATCAAAACGCCGATTCTGTTTAATGGCTTAGGCTGTGATGTTGAAAAAGGCACAAATGAGGAAAACATTAACAAGTTTAAAAATTTTTTAGATTACGTGCTAGGTGATCCGGGCTATCTTGTATCCGTACGCAACGATGGCTCTTTTCGGACTATTGAAAACTACATAGGAAAAGAGTATGCAAGTCAGATATATAGGATTCCGGACGGTGGTTTTTTCACCGAAGTAGGGGATTATTATCATCCAGAGTTGCCAAAAGATGATAATAGTAATGTTCTAGGAATAAGCTTGGCTGGGGATATGCTAGACATAAGGTTTTCCAGTCCGTCTCACCCTGAAAAGATTAGTTATATAGAGTTTCTGGATACGTTTAGTAATCTGTTAAATAAAATACTTGCCGAAGATAGAAGCTTGCGCTTGGTATTCTTCCCACATATTTTTAGAGATTTAGATATTATCTATAATGTTCTGGAACGAGTGGAGGACAGGTATCGTCGTACAAGAATAACTGTCGCACCTTATTTGCAGGGGGCGGGCTCACAGGAATATATTTTCGACTTGTATCGACGGTGTAACTTGATTTTAGGAATGCGCTTTCATGCCAATGTTTGCCCAATCGGTCTAAATGTTCCTACGATAGGATTGATAACGTATCCCAAAATTCGTTATTTATATAATGAGCTAGGTATGAATGAACGTGCAATTCTTGCAGATCATCCGGGATTTGGCACTTTGCTTCTCGAAAAAATCTCCGAAACTATTCTTAACAAACAACAAATTCAGCAAGACTATAGTGCACTTAACGCTAAATTGCTGACAGAAGTTAACGAATTCCATAGCGTGGTGAATAATTGGCTAAAACAACACGTGGATTAAAGACTAAATGATAGATATGGCGAATTAGCGTAGAGCAAGCTTGCTCCTGACTCTTTAAGTATTGGAGGTATATTGAATGACTAAGAAATATATTGCCCGAATAATGTTAGCTACTGTTATTATGTCAGTATACTTGCTAGTTAGCCTGCCCGTGTTTGCAGCAAGCATTTCTACCGAGGATTACCGCACTGTTATATCGGACATGCCTCGCGTTGGCGAAAAGAGTGCCAACTTTCCACATTACATATCATTTCATGGCGATCCTAGTTATGCTGGAAGCTTTAGTGGCACATATAATGGCCTAGACATCAACGGCTACATCGATAGAGGTCATGTGGCGAGTTTGATAATAAGGCCAACTGCTGGCGCGGAGAACGGTGCTGACGCCACCGTCATTGCCCAGGCTATCTCTAGTATCTATGGAAGACCGTACTTTGCACAAGCTCCTGAAGTGTACGAGTGGAAGTACACGCTGAATGAATCAAGATGGAATATTCAATATTTCGGTAGTGCGGGAGTATTTCAGGGTGGGCGATAATGGCAGATAGTTTTGCATTGTGATAGTTTTTGGTTATAATTATACTAATAGCGAGGTAATAATCTGCTAATAACCTTATTCCAATAATTAGTTAACGGAGTGTGCAGCATGTCTAAAAAAGCTATTGATCTAAACGAGGCGATTCAGAAGACCAAAAGCATTTATAATATGCTCCCTCCCTCTGCTCGTCCCCAAAAAGGATCACGATCAATTCTAACTCGAACCCCAGAAGAATCAAAAGCATTAGCCAGGGCAGTCTATCATTCAGTTAAAACCGCTTCAGATGAAGGGCTAATTGTAAGAGTGCCAAGGGGGTTTAGAATGCTATGGACATCAGAGAAAAGTTAATTCAAGCTACAAAAAACGAAAACATATTAAAAAAGCAAATGCATATAGCTGCGATTATTTCATCTGAATTAAAAAGGAGAGGAACTAATATTGTCATGGTAGGTGGTTCGCCCCATGATGCTCCGTGTTTGCTGACTGACAAAGAAATTTGTCAGTTTTTTTATTTTAGGTCTAAAGAACTAGGCAATTTCTTTCGATAACATATATGAGAATGTTTATATTGAGGTGTTGGACATGGAAGTCAGCGCGTTGAAGCAGATAAGCACTCAGCAAAATTATAATTCTGTCAGCAGCAGTCAAATGGGACAGGCCGATGCTGCCAACAAGGCAGTGGAACAAAGCAACCCAGAACAGGGAAGTTCGGCGGAAAAAGCTAAGTTCGACTTAAACAAACCGCTTAGTGAGAGAGAGCTTAGCGAGCTAACATATGAGATGAACAAGTTTCTTGAGATGGTTAACTCTGATATTCAATTTTCGGTACATGAAAAAACCAATCGTCTCATTGTTCGGGTAGTTGATACAAGAGACAATAAGGTGTTGAAGGAATTTCCACCGCATGAAATGCTGGATACCATTGCCAAGATAAGAGATTATGTTGGTTTATTATTAGATAAAAAGGTGTAGTTGATAATGGGGAGTGATTCTAAATGGTGATGCGTACCTATGGCCTAAGTGGCTCGGGCATTGACGTCGACCAAATGGTCAAGGATTTAATGAAGGCTCGTCGGGCTAGTTACGATAAAGTTTGGCAGCAGAAGACGCAGCTTGAGTGGAAGAAGAAGGACTATAACACGATATATACGCTGACGCAGGACCTACGGAACAATACAATTTTTGACTTTCGAAAGTCAGCCAGTCTCCAGCCCAAGCAGGTGACATCAACAAATGATGCTGTAGTTTCAGCGACAGCAAATGCCGATGCGGCTAATGTTTCTCATTCGATTATTGTAGAGCAGTTAGCAGATGGTGTAAAACTGTCAAGTACCGGTTCAATAACTACCGGAACATCAAAAGATACGCTCGTTAATCAGTTTGGTTATAATGCGGCTGATAATACTGAGCTGAATTTTGTAGTAAACGGCAAAAATGTCAATATCACTATTACGGACCAAACTACAATATATGACGTAGTAAGCGGCTTAAACAATGCAGGCGCGGATATAAAAGCTAACTATGACGCCACCCTTGACCGTTTCTACATATACAGCAACAAGACTGGGGAATCGGCTAAAGTTGATTTTACCGGAAGTAATAGTGACGCTCTTGAGTTTATTACTGATAAGCTTAAGATAAACCCTAATTCTGATGGTGATCTTGTTTTTACTGGCAAAAATGCAATAGTCGAAATTGATGGAGTAAAGCTGGAGAGAGAGTCAAACAGCTTTCAAGTTTCAGGAGTATCTTATAATCTTAAGGCAGAAAGCTATAAAGATCCAAACACTGGTGTAAGAACGGCTACCACCATTAATATTAATGCCGACATTGAAAAAACAATTGCAAACGTAAAAGCATTTGTCGATACCTACAATACATACATGTCGGCCTTAAATACCGAACTAAACGAAACCAAATACCGCGACTTTATGCCGCTTACCGATGCTCAGAAGGCCGATATGAAAGAAGCTGATATTAAGGCCTGGGAAGAAAAAGCCAAGAGCGGCATGCTGCGGCGGGATTCGCTGCTTTCGGAGATTGTATCTTCTGCCCGTCTCAATTTTACTAATCCTATTGAGGGATTGACCGGAAAGTACAAAACAGCGTCGTCTATCGGCATAAATACCGGTTCGTATGTTGATGAAGACGGAAAATTGACCAGTGATGCAAGTAACGGCGGGAAGTTATACGTTGATGAGACTAAGCTGAGAAAAGCCCTTGAGGAAGATCCGGAAATTGTAGCAAAAATTTTTGGTAATAGCGGTGATACTGCTGCTAAACAAGGCATAGCCAATCGGTTGTATGATCAGCTAAATAACTCGATGAAAAAAATTAAGGATACTGCCGGTTATCCCAATGCAACTGATACAACCAGTAGTTTAGCGAAACAGCTTGAAGACTATGATGATCGTCTTTATGCTATGAATGATCGCTTAACGCAGATTGAAAACCGCTACTATAAGCAGTTTGATGCTATGGAAGCGGCCCTTAATAGAATGAATCAGCAGAGTATGTGGCTCTTGCAGCAGTTTAGCAGTTAAAAAGTTTAGTTTTTAGGGAGGAATATATAGATGAATGCGAACACTACAGCGAATGCTTATAAGAATCAACAGATAATGACTGCTTCTCCGGAAAACTTAACTTTAATGTTATATAACGGGGCGATTCGTTTTGTTAATGAAAGTATAAAGGCGCTTGAGCTGGGCGATAAGGAAAAGTCTCATAGCGCTAATTTGCGGGCCCAGGATATTGTCCGTGAGTTTATGTGTACGCTCGATATGAAGATTGAAATGTCTAAAACTTGGCTGGCTCTTTACGACTATATTGAGCACTGCCTTATTCAAGGCAATATTAATAAGGATATTCAGCAGCTTAGTGAAGCTAAGAATATGCTTACCGAAATGCGAGATACATGGGTCGAAGCTATGAAACTGGTGCGATCTAATCGGGCGGTGGCGAGGTAAGTGGCAAAAAGGCTCTGGAATGAATATTTGTTCCTCACCCGTGAGATGGCCAAGTTTTTGGATAAGCAGGACTATGACCTATTTTTTGAAATAATGCGGCAGCGAGAAAGTTTGCAGCAGAAAATTGACGAATGCACCGACGATTATAAGAAAACGCCGGAAGGCCGGGAAGTTCTGACTAGCATTCGTGCTCAAAACCAAGTAATAATGCAAAAGCTCCGGCTGTTCTTAAATCAAGCTAAGCAGCAGCAGTCGGTATCACAGGCCTATGACATTGGTGGCTCCAGGCCGGTAGGTGTCCGGTTTGACAGGCAAAGCTGAGAAGGTGAATAGTTTATGACAGGAATAACCTCGCTTGGTACAACTTCATTGCTTCAGTTTTATGCCCGTTCTGCTGGTATAACTAATTATAGCGCCAGTTCTTACTCTGTTCAGGACAATGCTAAGCTACAGCAAGTGAATAAACAGATTACTGGTCTAAATGGGGCGGCACAGGAGCTGCAAACTAGCTTGAAGGCTTTTTCGAAAAGTGGTTTACTGAGTAGATTGCTTAAGGATGAGGCTGACAGTTCCAGTTTTCAGGTACTGGCGCGTGACGCCGTTGATAAGCTGGTTAAAGCTTATAACAAATTTGATGATATCATTAAATCGTCAACCTATATTACCGGTGAAGGCGCTAAACTGCTCGATCAAGTGCGGGAGTTATTAAACGGTAAAGATTCGGATGATTTTCGTAAGCTAGGATTGAGTTTGGATAAACACACGGGCAAATTGAAATTAGACGATAAGAAACTGTTGGCTGCGCTGCAAGACGATACTTCAACTGCTAAAAAACTGATTTTTGGCGATAAACATCTGGCGCCTATGCTCGACGAGATTGTGAAGTCGGTACTGGGTAAGCAAGCTGGCTACTATTTTAATAAGCCTTTTGTGGTTAACGTCTGATTGCTACGAAAGTAAATAGAAATCTTGTTGAAATCAAAATTTGAGATCGGTGCGCTGCGCTCGCGGTGACAAAAAGGCATAACCTGGCCTACCTTTCATAAAATATACCAAATATATTTTATGAGGTAGGCCATGATTATTTCTAAGTATAGTGGTAATGTTGTTGGTTACTTGGATTATTATGCAGGTATTGAGAAGCGTGTTAGTGCTGTTGCTAGGACTGCTCGCTCGCAAAGGGTAAGGCGTGATGGTGGATGGCCTGATATGCTAGTGGGTGAATATGTTCGATTTTGCCGCGCTCAGGGAAGCGCTGTGAAGTTTATTAAACGGACTGGGATAAGTAAGCCGAAGTCGTGTGCTCACATCGGTATTTATGACTGCTGCGGGGTTTATCGGCGTTATTATGGGATTGGCCGGTTATTGGATATAAGAATATAAAAGTATTATGGCGATTACACACCGCACCCCGTCACCCCTCTCAAGAGGGGATTTTTTTGGACCGTATGTAACCCCTCTATCCTTTGCGCCTTTTGCGTTTTTTCGGTTATAGAATTGGGGCTTTCATTGCATTTTTATTTAGTAAATCTTATAATTACTTTAAAGTAGCTTCATTACGGAGGGGAGGAAATGGACGACATGATTAAAGAGACCAATTTGGCTTATGACTTAATTCCAGCTAAGAAGACTTATACATATGATGGCTATGTTAAGCTGCCGGAAGGTACGCTTTGTCAATTGATTGGCGGGGAATTTATTATGACACCGGCGCCAGGGAAAACCCATCAGATATTGTCGAAATCCTTTCACCCTCAAATGCCTATTACGATCTGCGCGAAAAGTTCCGCACGTATGAGAAATACGGTGTGAAAGAATATTGGATAGTCGATCCCGAAGAAAAAAGTGTCGAAGTATTTGTATTAACTGAAGGGAAATATTGCTTAGCGGCCAGGGTTGAGCAGCAGGGGGTAGTTACTTCTGCGCTGCTCAGCGGTTTTGTCGTTGAAGTTGAAAAGATATTCGCTGGAATCTAGGAGGTTTTTAGTTGTCATCATCGCAGTTTTCAATGAAGAAAGAGTATTTACTTGAAATATACGACCGCAACCCGTTTGTACAGTTCTTAGAGATGAAGATTGCTGATTTGAAAGAAGGTTATTCTGAGCTTATCATGCCGGTTGACACCGAGAAGCACACCAATCTCTATAATTTAGCGCATGGCGGGGCATTGGCATCGCTGGCTGATACCGCAATGGGGATTGCTTGCGCAACTATCGGCAACAAGGTCGTTACTTTAGATATGAATATGAACTTTATCAAGGGCGCTAAGCCTCAAATGGGTCTTAAAGGTGTGGGCAAGGTGATACATACCGGCAGAACTACTATGGTTGCCGAGGCCGATATAATCGATGAAGACGGTAATTTAATCCTCAAGGCACGTGGGACTTTTTTTGTTATTGGAAAGTTTGAATAGGTAAAAGCCTAAAAATCTTTTTTTCCTTGCATTTTTCTGGTATGGCTTCTATAATTTAAGCTAAGAACCAATTTGCTTAGGTCTGTGGTTGAAAATCGATGCCAGTCGCAGGCGAAACGATCCACGTAAGAAGCCCAAAGTAGGCTTTGAGCATGGTGCGGCTTAGAAGTAAGCCCTGCCGGGCAGTTGTATAAAATAATTAGTAGTCCGAGAGGAGTAGTAGTGAGGGGTTAGGTCCTAGTAGCAAACCTCCCAGCAGGCGAGTGTGGGGTCAAAGACCAGGTCGGCTAAGCAAGGGTTTTTAATCTGCATAAGGTGAGGGGATTTCTTTAATGGCTTTCCAGGACAAAACTCTGAAATGCAAAGAGTGCGGGAAAGATTTCGTTTTCACCGTAGGTGAACAGCAATTTTATGCTGAGAAGGGATTCGAAAACGAACCTGCACGCTGCCGCGAATGTCGCGATATTAGACGCCGGAATCGTGAGGGCGGCGAGGGTCGTACAGCGCAGCGCGAAATGCATGAAGCGGTATGCGCTCAATGCGGCGTGGTGACTCAAGTACCTTTTAAACCGCGAAATGATCGTCCTATCTTTTGCCGTGATTGTTTTAATGCTCGTCGGGAACAAGAAGAAGCACAAGCTCAAACAGCTGCAGATAATTAGTTTCTTGACTAGGAACAACGCCCGGGTTAAACCGGGCTTATTTATTTTATAAAAAGACTTGATTATTTATACGGACTAGTTGTATAATTATAAACGTAAATTATACAAACACGAGGGGGTTATCTGATTGTCTAAAAAGATTATTGCACTTATCGTTTTAGGAATGTTTGTAATGGCATTGGGATTGGCAGGCTGCGGCTCGGAAAAGTCAGCTGCGCCGGAGAAGAA
>JGI24708J26588_10001503_pt1 | contig 18516 bp, 13 predicted proteins | sample BioPla1DNA2_FD_26588 | JGI IMG/M metagenome (IMG submission 26588) | reverse complement strand
TGACGGCGCTTGGTCTCGGGCCCGCACGTGCCGAAGATCTCGACCGGATCACGGGAGACCTCTCGCTGCTATGATGCGCACACCCTATCCCCTGGAAGAGGNACTGGGGATGCGCTACTACGCNTCCAGGACCCCGGGGATCGCAGGAAGGCTCCGCTCCAGGCCCGAGGACTTCATTGTCGAGGAGATACCGCTCCCCTTCGGGGAGATGGACGACGGCCCTTACCTGNTCTGCCGGCTCACCAAGACGAACTGGGAACTCCAGCGCGCGGTCAAGGAGATTGCGAAACGGCTTGGCATCAGCCATCGGCGGATCGCCTGGGCAGGGACCAAGGATAAGAACGCGGTGACCACCCAGTTCATATCGATCTACGATCTTGCGCCCGAAGCAGTCGGGCAGGTGCAACTTGAGGATATCTCCCTCGAGGTCGTCGGGCGGTCGCAGCACCCGCTCACCCTCGGGCGTCTTGTTGGCAACCGATTTGATATCATCATCCGGGACTGTATCCTGGAGAACCTTGCGGAACGGGTGCGGGAGGTCACGGAGGTGGTGTCCATTGGGATACCGAACTACTACGGGCTGCAGCGTTTCGGTGTCGTCAGGCCGGTCACCCATATCGTTGGCGAGAGCATCCTGAGGGGCGATTACGAGGCAGCTGTGGTCACCTACATAGGCCGGGCATACCCCCGGGAAGCAGAAGAGACGCAACAGGCCAGGGCACATTTCGCCGAAACCCGCGATGCAAGAGCCTTGCTCGCCGAACTTCCAGTCCAGATGACCTATGAGCGGGCGATGGCGAACCACCTCGTCACAAACCCCGGCGACTATACCGGTGCGCTCCGGGCGCTCCCCCCGAAACTCCTCTCACTCCTGGTGAGCGCGTTTCAGTCGTACCTCTTCAACTGCGCGCTCTCCCGTCGCANCGATGAAGGTATGCCACTCACCGAGCCGGCGGTCGGCGACCGGCTGCTCTTTCAGGACGGTCGCGAGGATATCGTTACAACCCGGAACATGAGGGCAGCACTTTTGCATATCGGCCGCGGCCGGTGCCGGATAGCTACATTTATCCCGGGGTCAGAGCCGGTGGTGCCGCGCGGCCGGATGGATGAGATCATGCAGGAACTGCTGCAGGAGGAGGGGATCGATGCCCGGGACTTTGAGCGCGCATCCCAATTTGTGGAGACGAAATTCGACGGNGCCCTCAGACCAATCGCNCTCTCCACCGATCTTCAGGCTGAGGTGTCAGACGATAGCGTCCGGCTCAGGTTCACGCTCCCACCCGGTCACTACGCAACAACGGTCTGCCGGGAGTACATGAAGGCAGACCCCTATACTATGATTTAGGATCAAAACCACGGTTGGGTTGCTCGTGGGGCGGCCACAGGCTCAACCGATGAAAAATTTGGGGTCATCTTCATACAAACAGCGCCAATCCCCGCTATTTCAATGGCTGGATAGATACAGCCCATCCACCGGTATCGTTGAGAATAGTTATCACGCTCACCCGGGAAGCATTGCGAAAGTGGCTGGCTCCCGGGAACACATCACAGCAGTGCTCTATCGTCAAAAAGACCCGACTCCTGCTCATGTTGTGGGATCGTCCCGGATCGTGATCAGATTTTGGGGTCGAATTATCCCGGATGCTTCCCCTCATCTCGTCGGGGAGCAGTCACCGGTTATTACATCAAGAATTGATGCATCACTACAGGGTCGTCGTTGCGGGATGAGACAGAGATGGTCAAAGATCTCATGAATCTCGGGAACACCCGTGTGGGATCGGCGTGGGGGGTTCGCTGACAATCTGGCCACATGAGGGCGTTCCCGAAAGAACAAGGGCGGCGGGGAAAGGTTCAGGGGTTCTCAGGGTTCAGGGTCGGTCAGGCCCCGCTTCCGCGCTCATCTTCGTAGAGCAGGTCCCACTCGGTGACCAGGTTGCTCCCGCACATAAAGTAGCGTTTCAGGGAGAGCCGGATCATCTCTTCTTCGGTCTCGATATGCATGCCACCGACGAGCGACGGGGTATCGGCACCGCCAACGATGAACGGTAAGTGGATCAGGCGTATCTCGTCCACGAGGCGGTGGTTCAGCATAGACCAGTTCAGCGTCGGCCCCCCCTCGATCATCATCCGCGAAACGTCGTAGTCGTTCTTCAGGATCTGCATCAGTTCCGGCAGGTTGACCTGGTTTGCGCCAGCTACAACGACATCGACTCCTCTCTCCCGGAGCCGGGCAACCCTCTCCGCCGGTGCAGCCTCGCTGACGGCGATGACCGTCCGGGCGTCCGGCCCGAGGACGTTGGCGTCCATTGGTATATCCGCCATGTTGCTCGGGATGACACGAAGCGGGCTTTTCCCCTCGACAAGCCGGACTGTCAGGATGGAGTTGTCGATCCTGATGGTGTTTGCCCCGACCATGATTGCGTCGCATTCCGCCCGCGTCTGGTGAAGAAGAATCTCAGTCTCGGGTGCCATATACTTCATGAGGATCTTGCTCGATGCCCCGCGTCTCAGAGTAAGTTTCCCGTCGACGGTTATCTCTGACATCATGAGCACGTGTGGCCTGTCACGATCTGCCATTGGATGTCCTTCCTAGATCTATCTAGCGGGAGCAGTTATGAATCTGGTGATTCTGGAGGACACACAGCACTCATGCAAGGATCAAAACGGGGCTAATCCCGGCCATTGAAATGGCGGGCCACAGCCTATCCACCGTTGCAGGCCGTTCTTGCCTATAGGGTACTTATCACGATCACGCCCGGGAAGCATTGTGAAAGTAGCTGGCTCCCGGAAACACGTCTCAGATGTGCTCTGGATGTGGAATGACCGTCGAAAAGATGCTCTCTGTTCGGGTCCACTCCTGCCCGCAGTGCGGGTTCGTGATGGACCGGGTTTCAATCTTATGAGATTGAGGCTGCAACCTTTGGGATAGCATCCCATGATGCCCCCACCAAAGCCAGGGAGCAGTCACGATAGGAAGATACGGCACCGGTGTGCTCCGCTGCTTAAAATTATGTCTCTGCCGGGCTCCTGGTGGCATGAATGCGAGGAGTCCCTCCGTAAAGGAGAAGTGAGAGCAGCGCCGCCCCTTTGTCAGGTTCACGAATCCCCGGCGCGGCTCATCTTGCTGCCAGAAGAGGTTGGATACGATGCTTGCCAGGGCAGGTCAGCGCCGCTTGAGCTGGTGAATCTGCTCCCCAATGGGGGGTAGTAACCAGGGAGCGCCATCCGTAGGGGTAGAGTAGTTCAAGAATCCCTTCCCGCCCTTCGCGACATCGACGGGTCCGACTCACGCCCGAAATAAGGTGGCTCAGTCCGGCAGGGTATCCTCACACAAGGTCGAATAGCAGCAGCATGGGTATCCCGGGAACCGGGATCGGTTTTGTGCTGTCCCAATCCCCGGCAGAGCAAAGGTTAAACACCTCACGGACTGATAAATTATGCGATGAATATAACCTCTCTGCGGCCAAAATTCATCAAATACACAGAACCCCTCGCGTCATTTTTTATACGCCTGGGAATTACACCGAACCAGGTCTCGGTACTCTCCGTGCTCTTCGGCTTTTCTTGCGCACTCGCTTTTACCCGGCGGTGGTTTCTTGCAGGCGGTCTGCTGCTGGTCGTCTCTGCGATCCTTGACCTGGTGGACGGCAGCGTCGCCAGGAAGAATCACACAGAGAGCAAGTTTGGGGCAGTCTTCGACTGGGTTGCCGATAAATATGTTGATGCGGCGGTCATCCTCGGCGTGGGGCTCTCCGGCATCCCGATTGTCAGCCACCTCTTAGACGTCCCGGCGAGCGCAGACCTCGGTGTTGTTGGGCTCGCGCTCGCTGGATCGCTGCTCAACACGTTCATCAAACCAGTCACCTACGCAGAGATCGGCTACACAGAGAGGATCGCCGGGAAGATCGAGGACCCTCTTGAGGGAGTCGGCTTCTTCGGCAGGCCTGAGACGATCCTTGTTCTGGTGCTCGGCAGCGTGACTGGATACATAGCGGTGGCCGTGCTTCTTATCGCGATCTGCACAAACCTCTCTGCGATCCAGCGCATGGTCTACCTCTACCGGCGATACTCCTGACAGATGGTCAGCATTCCCTCTTCTTTTCAGCGGGAGAACCCGGGGATCGTCGCCGAACTCCTCCTCTATCATGCAGAGGGATAGCCGCGAAGTGAACAAAGAAACCCTCCCCTGCAACCTCGCCCGCGATCCACTAGCGGAGGGGGATTCATGCGCGCCACCTCTGCTTCNGCCTCATGGGGCTCCGTGGCAAAACCCCTTCAGGGCGCCGCCCGGGCCGAATTGGTTTCCGGCGCCCACACAGCCTTCTGCGCAGACTTCCGCAAGAGTCAGNCCGCGATCTCCTGGATTATCAAGTACCCCGGAGCGGGGAATCGGGGTCAGGGGTCTGACATCCCGGTCTTTGGCCGGATGATCTGCTCCACCTCGCCGCGGTAGAGCTGGTAGAGGCCGTCAGCGAGGTTGCCGAGTTCGGGGAGGATGGTGAAGAGAGCATAGGCGAGGATCACGAGAAATATCAGCGCCCCAAACTCAGCCATGACGTTGTGCGCCCAGAAGAAACTCTCGTACCCAAACTCGCCGTTGCTGGCGATTCCAGGAAGGTAGGGGAACCACTGCTCGGTGTAAGCTATGANCACGAAGGCGTTGCGCAGGATATTCAGGATATAGATCGTCGGGAAGACCAGGAAGAACCCGACAATCTTCTGCTGGAGTGTCGACCGGACGCCCCAGGCGACCCCGAGCATGATGGCGATGCTCTGGATGCCGGTACAGGCAAGGATGATCTCGGTCCGGAACCCGTTGCGCTCCATTACGTTCCAGGCAGTGAAGTTCACGGGATATCCAATCGCCGCCAGAACGGTTGACGTCTGGTTGGCGACTGCTGCAATCAACCAGTCCCCGAGCGCCGGTATGTAGCCGAAGGGTGCATAAATCAGAAATGCCACGGCCGCTATCATCGAGAGCTGCATCACCCGGGGATCGGCACNTAGCAGGTGTTTTGCGGTGATATAGAGGAACGGCACCGAGAGGAAGGCCATTGCCGGGTACATGAAGTTGTTGATGGAGAAGTAGTAGGGCAGCTCGAGGAAGAGGTAGCAGACGATGCTTGCCCACCCGCCGATGGCGAAATACTTCCGAAATCTGCCCGGGATAAGGAATATGAGAAAGCAGATGCAGGAGATCAGCACCAGGTAATTCTTCATCCTCTCACTCTTCGGTTTATGCGACATTAAGCATTTGTGCGCCCGTTCTGGCTGGACCCCCCGATGCGTCNCCCCCGCTGCACGATCCAACCAAGAGTTAATTTTGGTGGGTATCCCATTAGCTATAATGATGTTCTGTCCGCAGTGCAAAGGCCTGATGATATCATCCGGTGGTCAGCTGAAGTGCAAAAAGTGTGGTTATATCAGGGATTTTAACGATTCCGACCGGTTGAAGAAGACAGACAAACGTGTGGAGAAGGAAATTACCATCATCGATGATGTGGAAGAAGTGGCAACGCTCCCGACCACAACGATCAAATGTCCGGAGTGCGAGTGCACGACGGCATACTGGTGGCTGAGGCAACTCCGGGCGGCAGATGAGAGCGAAGTCCGGTTCTTCCGTTGCACCGCCTGTGGTAAGACATGGCGCGAGTACGACTGATCCTCAGGCGTCACGCAAAATCACTTTTTCTTTCCCCTGTTCTGTAATCTGGGTTTTTCGGGTACGAAGACCGGCCGCTGCGCATGGATAGTGCGCTGAGTGGCTCCGTCTTTGAGATCACAATCCCGTTCAGATCTATCAGGTCGCGTTCNATATCCGGTCCCAGCCCCGGTAGTTTCCCGGGCTCGCCGACGTAGCGGTGGGTCGAGGAGCGGGGTGGCCCGCAGGAGCGTAACGAAACTTGGCCCCTCGGCAAGTTCTATCTTTGCGAGATTCGTCGTCGGCACGAGCGAGGGGTAAGAAGCGCGCCCCCCTTTCTCGGGTTTCACGAATCTGCGAGAACCAGGCAATCAGACTTCACACTCTGCTGCAGGGCAGGGACTGCCCGAACAGAATGATCAACGCCTGTGGAGATTATGTAAGACCTCGTTTGAAGCAAGGTCATTGATAGCCGGGAAGCCCCGCAACCATGAGGGTGAAGTGGTTGCGGGGATCCAGGGCCGTGCAGGGAAAATGAGATGTGAGGGAGATTCAGGATTAGTTCTTCTTTGCCTTTTCCGGGGCCTTTTCCTGTTTCCTATCAGGGGACTTCGGCTTCTTATCCTTTGCCATGAATGACACACCTCCCTCCCGAGGTGGGATATATCTACTCTTAACCGGTCTGGATATATATTTTGTGCTCCTACTTCCGTTCACTCCAAAAATAAGCAATAATTATGCCGTATTTACGGTCACCCCGCCATCCCCGGGTGGGGAGATCGCGCCGGCGGACCCGGTGCCGGGAGAACCTGGATTCCAGGCAGAGAGCGCGGCCTGACTACTACATGCCTCTCCCGATATCGGATAGCATGTAGAGCGCAATCAGGGACAGGGCCCCGATCATCTCAACTACGAAGACAAGGTCCATGACCGATATTGCGCCTGCCGCGCCCAGGGCTCCCGGGAACGGCCCGAGATTGACCTGTATGTCGGTTGAGGCCGTGCCTGGTTCTGCGAGCCAGTCGAGGAAGAGCACGGCGCCCGCTGCGAGCATGACGATTGCCATGAGGCTGAAGATGANCAGCCCCAGGATCTCGACCTTCTGCATCGGTCTTCCCGCGATCCGCACTAATTCCTCCCTTGCTGCACCGGGGGTGATGAATGGCCGAATAATCCCTCCCGCGATCACCATACTTCCCAGGAACGCCCCGCCGGGCGTCAGGTGACCGCGCGCCGCATAAAGCCCGATTATCAGGGCCAGGATACCACCAAAAATCATCTGGACCATCTTACGCATACATCACACCTCGCACGTCCTCCTGGTACCTCTTCCGGATGGCTCCCTGAGCCGGGGGTGCGGCAGTGCACGATACCTGATCGCCGCAACCGGGAGAGGCATATATCTATTCTCTCGCTTCAGCCATGTAGAATCCTGGATATTCTCCTGCAAAAACACCAGATGGGATTCTACATGATTGAACATGATAGTATTATGATCCGGTTCTAATATTTAAATCTATGCTGTACACCCAGTACCGCGCCTGGAGGTGTTCTCGCCAGGGAAGATGACTGGCCCATCCAGGGAACATGGCAGTTGCAGTAACCCNGCGGAATTTTCCTGCGTTCCTCAAGATGCACCAAGATATTTATCAGTTTCGCACCAAGAATTACAAGAATGGCTCGCCTCTATCTCGGAAAAATCATGCTCCGCTGGTGTGACTCCTGTCATACCCCCGTGCTTGGCAGGGCCTGTGCCTGCGGCGCCCCGACCCGCCCGGTGGCAGTTACACCGCCGGGAGACGCCCGTCCTGCATTCCCCGACGACGTCGAGCGGGTCNACCGCATATTCAGCGAGCACTTCGGGGTGCCGCTGATACCAGAGGGGCATCTTGCGCTCCTCAATAAAGTGCCCGCTGAGGACCGCATGGACGAGATCATCCTCGGTGGAGCGGTCGTGGGTGCGGTCCGCTACATCCCTGNAGAGCAGCGCTGGGAGCCTCTGCCGCGTCCAAACGCCGCGATCCTGATGCAGCCGACGAAACGCTATGTCATAGTCGACGATGGTGCCATCCCATCCATCAGGGACGAGGGAGCAAGCGTCCTTGCCCCCGGCCTTNTCTCTATCGACCCGGCCGTCGTCGAAGGCGANCCGGTCTTTATCCTGACGAAAACCGGTGAGTGCATCGGCGTCGGCAGGGCAAAGGTCGATGCCGCCACCGCCGGGACGATGGAGAGGGGGGTTATCGTCCGGACGCGCAGGAACGTGCCCTCGGTCTGCATCCCGGGCGAGGCCACATGGGAGGATGCCGTTGCGGCGAACGAGGCCATTCTTGCAGAGTACGAATCCACGAGCATCCAGTTCGTCCGGGACGTGGCGGAGAAANACCCGCTGCCACCCACGGTCTCCTACTCCGGTGGAAAGGACAGTCTCGCGACCCTGCTCATCGTCAGAAAAGCGCTCGGACCGGTGCCGCTCCTCTTTGCCGATACCGGGCTTGAGTTCCCGGAGACCTACGAGAATGTGGATACAGTTGCCGCCCGATACGGGCTTGACGTCCTCAGGGTCTGTGATGAAGAGACGTTCTGGGAGGAGTTTGAGGAGCGCGGCCCGCCTGCCGTCGACGACCGCTGGTGCTGCCGGGTCTGNAAACTCCATCCTCTCGGCCATCTGATCGACGAACATTTTGGGGAGTGTCTCTCATTCATCGGGCAGCGGAAGTACGAGTCGGTGCGGCGGATGCGGAGCCGGCGGGTCTGGCGGAACGCCCGCATCCCGCAACAGCTCTCCGCAGCCCCGATCCAGCAATGGACGGCGATGCACGTCTGGCTCTATATCTTCCGCGAGAAGGCCCCCTACAACCGTCTCTATGAACNAGGACTCGACCGCATTGGATGTTTCATCTGCCCCTCAAGCGACCTTGCGACGTTCGATATGATAAGAGACGTANGCCCGGNTCTCTGGTCGGCCTGGCTCGAGAGGCTCACCTGGTGGCAGGAGAGGCAGGGGTTGNCTCCCGACTGGGTCGAGCGCGGATTGTGGCGGAAACGGGGAGATGCGGATGAAGAAGAGGATAGTTATAATTGATTATGGGGTTGGGTTGGCACCTCAGCCCGGGGCCTCGAGCGAGCAGGAGGGCGGCGGCGATGGTTACGTCTGACCCTGAGGTGATCGCGTCTGCGGATGGTATCATCCTCCCTGGCTGGGGCGTTTTTGCGTGAGGGGATGGAGNTACTCGGGTTGCCTTGAGCAGATCGTCCTTGCCGCGGGTGGTGAGCACCACCATCTATATCCAGCCATTCGCCCCGGCCGTCAGGTTTGGACTTCACCTACGGGGTCCTGTTTCACCCCGAGAGGAGCGGTGCGGTCGGGCTCCGGATACCTGCAAACTTCATCGATCTGCTGCTGAGCTGGGCAAGCCCGGGCAAGAGTTTCCCTCCCCGGGTATCACCACACACTGCCCACGCCGCCACAAGACAGGATGTCCACTACCCGGGTGACCCCCGTTGAGGGGGACATATCACATAAAAATCCAATCAAAATCAGAAACGGGGTCCAGGTTGTTCGTTCCCAGACGGGACGCACCAGCGGCTACTGCACCCCGGTGATTTTCATCACTTGAGCCTGTGGCCGAAACGCGGCCTCATGGAGGTTTTCATCCGTGCAGCGCGGAGCAGCGCTTTGCGGCAGTTTATAAAAAAGAAACGGTCTGGTCAGTTATCGTTGTTGTGCCTCCGCAGTTCCTGCTCCCGGAGGACGTTGCGCTGGATCTTCCCCGATAAGGTCTTTGGGAGCTCCGACACAAACTCGATCGCTCTCGGGTACTTGTACGGGGCGGTGATCTTCCTGACATGTGCCTGGAGTTCTCTGACCAGTGACTCAGACGGCTGATAGCCAGGTTTCAGCACGATGAACGCCTTGACGATCATCCCCCGGATGAGATCAGGTGACCCGACGACTGCCGATTCCTGGACAGCCGGGTGCTCGAGGAGCGCGCTCTCAACCTCGAANGGCCCGATGCGATAGCCGGAAGACTTGATGACGTCGTCGTCACGTCCGACGAACCAGAAGTAGCCGTCCTCGTCCATGCGTGCCTTATCGCCCGTGTAGTAGAACCCGTTCTGGAACGATGCCTGGTTCGCTTCAGGGTTATCCAGGTACTCCACGAAGAGCCCGACCGGGCGGGGGTTGAGCCTGATGGCAATCCTTCCTTCCTCGCCGACACCGACGGATTTCCCATCGTCATCATGGAGCTCGATATGCCAGCCAGGAACAGGTTTACCCATAGAACCGGGTTTATGATCCATGCAGGGGAACGTGGCGATGCAGCAGACAGTCTCGGTCTGGCCGTACCCCTCGTAGATGACCTGGCCGGTGCCGTACTGCCAGACACGGATCACCTCGGGGTTCAGGGGTTCGCCAGCGCTGCAACAGTGCCGGAGATCCCGGAAGTCGAACTTATCGAGATCGGCAAGGATCAGCATCCGGTAGACCGTCGGCGGTGCACAGAACGTGGTCACCTCATACTTCTCCATGATCGGGAGCAGTTCGGTCGCCGAGAACTTCCCCCTGATATCATAGACAAGGATGCAGGTCCCGGCGATCCACTGGCCGAAGATCTTACCCCAGGCGCATTTTGCCCACCCGGTATCAGAGAAGGTCAGGTGAAGGTCGTTTACCGTGACGTCCTGCCAGAGTGATGCAGTCACGATATGCCCGAGTGGATAGGAGTGGTTGTGCAGCACCATCTTGGGCTCACCGGTGGTGCCAGAGGTGAAATAGATCAGCATCGGATCGGTCGATCGGGTCTTCTTTGCCACTGGCATGCTGACTGTGCGGCGCGATACTGGTGCAGGGTATTTGAGTTCATGCGGATAACTCGCCCAGCCTTCGCGCTCCCCGTCCGCCAGGAAGAGGGTCTCGAGCAGCGGGCAGGCATCGGCGATCTCATCGACCTTTGGAGCGTTCTCGCAATCGGTGATGATCATTTTGAACCTCCCAGTCTTGATCCGGTACTTGATATCCTTTGGAGTCAACATCGTCGGGCAGGGGCAGAAGATAGCCCCGAGTTTGATGAGCGCGATCGTAAAGATCCACCATTCCGGGATTCGCGGGAGCATCAACATGACCCGGTCACCCCTCTTGATACCGTACTTCAGCAGGATGTTTGCAGCACCATTGGAGAGATTCTTGAGATCGCGAAAAGAATATTTCTTCTCTTCTCCATGCTGGTTCACCCAGATCATCGCCAGTTTATTCCGATCTCGCTCGGCCCACCGGTCGATGATATCATAGCCAAAGTTAAAGTACTCAGGAACATCGATCGAGAAGTTAGCGTAGGCNGCCTCGTAGTCGGTCATATTGTGACCCGGACCATTATCGGTTGGAATTATCGCCGAGACCATGGCCTGCACGCCGCTGCCTGATGCANCATTCAGGTGCTTTATGCAGAGGTCGTTGAGCCATTCAGACCGGGACATCCCGAGAGAACCGCAGATCTTGTCGATCTTCTTCACAAGGTCATCATCCATTGTGACCGAGTATCGCACCATGTATACAGTTCTACGGTGCGGGATATCACCTTTTTGATCTGTTATGCATCACTTCCCCTGAAAGGCGCCCTTGTTTGGTGCAGGGGGCGCAGATAGCGAGACCTCTTGCTGCCTGAATGAGAGGGATCTGGTGCTGAGGTGGACTCCACGCCGCCCGATACAGACGTTCAAATAGGGCTGAACAGCATAATGGTTCTCAACAGTTACCGCGGAATCGTATTGACGACCTGCCGCGAGGGGGTCTGGGTGAACCTGCACCGGGCGCTGGATGGGGAGGAGGAGAGGGCGGGGGTGAAAATCAGAGTCGAGCCCCGAGAATGCAGCCNGGGACACAATTCAGAAATGAGGCAGTTGTTTATAAACGCCAGAAAAAACGGCCCCAAATTGGAGTTCTTTTGCGAAGTTCATGGGGTTGTGTCCCAGCCTGACAATCCAGGTTGAGACAGGCTGTGACCACAAATCTCTTATCACCAGGGATAGGATCTTATCTATACAATTCTCGTTTAATAATGTCATAATAACATCAAGGGGGCAAGATTCTCGCATGAGCATAGCGGATCCGGTATCAACCCGATCAGAGCGGGTGTTTCAAATCCTCGACGAACCTGATGTCTGCATTCTCGTACTCGACCGGAAGATGCGGGTGATCTGGGCAAACGCCTATGNCAGTGATCTCCTCGGTGCATGTGGGGAGGAGATCCTGGGGAATGATGCTTCCCGGGTTCTCGATACACACCTGATGCCGCTTGTGCAGGAGAGAAAGACTGCCCGGAGGCTCGTCGCCTCGGTGCGTGATGGGGTTGAAGTGCCCGGTCTCGCCTTCCCGGTGCAGAGCGCCTGCGGGGAGGAACAGCAGTTTATCTACTCCAGCCGGAAGCTAGAGCAGGAACCATTTAAAGATATGTGGGTGCTCCGAATGCGGAACGTCTCCCGCTGGAGAACAGACAGCACATCGCAGCCTCCCACGGTCCATGAAGAGGAGAGAAGGATCCGCACATTGCACAGGATCTTTCGCCTGATTGAGACCGATGATATCCCTTGCGGGAAACTCTTCACCGAGATCGCCCGAATCCTCCCATCCGGGTTCCGCCACCCCAAACAGATAGGTGTCTGTATCACACACGGCGATGCGGTGTACACCCATCGTTATCGGGAGACGCCCTGGAAAATCGCAGCGGAACTCCGGGTGGGGAGGCAGAAAGTGGGACGCATAGAGGTTGCCTACCTCTCAGATCCCTTGCTACACCTGGAGAANGTCTTCCTCACGGAAGAAGATCATCTTCTGCGGGTCACAGCAGATATGATCAGCTGGTTTATCAGGAGAAGGAGCAAGGAGAATCTGATCCGCGAGAACGAGAAGCAGTATCGTTTGTTTATCCAGAACTTCCAGGGTATAGCCTACCAGGCTACAGTAGACCTTGAACCCATCTTTGTCAAAGGTGCGGTCGAGGCGGTTACCGGGTATACCGCGGACGAGTTCCTCGCCGGGGCCATTCGCTGGGACGCCGTTGTGCATCCAGATGACCGATCCTGCTTCCAGGAGAGCACTGGCAGTCTGCAGGCGGTTCCGGGTTTCTCCACAGACCGGGTCTACCGGATCCTGCAAAAGGACGGCACGACGAGATGGGTCTGGGACTCTGTCCGGAATATCTGCGGTGAGGATGGTGCACCTGTTCTCATCCAGGGAACCATNCAGGACATCACTGACCGGAAACAGAAGGACGAAGGGCTGCTCTCAGCGAACAGGCAGCTCCAGGTGCTTAACCAGATCATGGGGGTATCTGCATCNTCCCTCTCGCTTGATGAACTACTTGAGACGTCGCTTACAAAAACCCTTGACCTGCTCAACTTCGATATGGGGCTGACCTACCTGCTCAACCCGGAGCGAACACTGGCACTCATACGCTGTCATCACGCAGTTCCGGGGAAGTACCTCTCATGCAACAGAGCGATAAAAGTCCACCACTGGCCCTGGAACTTTGTCTTTATCGCCGGCCAGCCGCGCTACATCGAACTGCGCAACAGACCCGGTACGGTCGAAGAGGAGATCCTCTCATCACTCGGGGTGTCTGCTCTTGCCTGCATCCCGATCCGTGCCGAGTCGGTCGTGGTTGGTGCGCTGTTTGTCGGGAGCAGGGGGCGGCAGGAGCTCGAGGATGAGGAGCGTCACCTTCTGGAAGCGATCGGGAGAGAGATCGGCTCAGGCGTCCTCCGGAGCATGCTCCACAAACGACTGGAAGCAGCGCACCGCGAGACAAATCTCTANCTGGACATCATGACCCATGATATCAAGAACGCGGGGAATGTCGCGAGCCTCTACTGCGACCTCCTGATCGATATGCTGGAGGGAGATGCTGTAGAGTATGCCCGGAAACTCAAGGAGAGCGTCAGGAAAAGCACCGGTATCCTCCAGAACGTCGCGACCATCCGCCGCATCCTCCAGGAATCGCCCGACCTTAAACNGATCCACCTCGGCCATGTGATCGAGGCTGAACTTGGTCGCATCCCGGAGGTAGATATCTCTTTTGAGGGTTCCACGGCAGAGGTCTGGGCAGATGACCTGCTGCCCGAGATCTTTAGAAACCTCTTTGGTAACGCCACCAAGTTCGGCGGACCAGATGTCAGGATCACAATCCGGGTGGGTGATTGTCCTGAGGAGAAGCACACAGTGATGGTTACTATAGAGGATACCGGTCCCGGTATCCCTGACAGGATGAAGGAGACGATCTTCCAGCGGTTCCANCAGGGCGAGAGCCAGGGGTGCGGGGAAGGGCTAGGCCTGTACATCGTCGCGATGCTGGTCGAGCGCTACGGCGGTCGGGTCTGGGTTGAGGATCGGGTAGAGGGGAGGCCGGATCTCGGGGCATCGTTCCGATTCACGCTACGGGAAGTGGTGCACACAGGGACCGACGGGTACGAGGAATGACGCCCTTTTCAGTAATGATGGCCCATGAGAATCCGAGAGCAGCGAGAGCATCTTTGTTCCTCCTGTAACCTTCCGGCTTTTTGAGGAGGCGGCGCCTTCCGAGTCACTTGTTGAGTTAGTGCCTACGGGTCTCTCCCGGAAGGGCAACCTGACCCCAGGTATTCTCGATTGCCTGAACCGGGGCAATCTCACGCAAAAATGGTTAAATCTATCAGGTGGACGTGCAGCCCCCTTTCTGCCGCATAGCGTGCGGCGGTGCTGCCGGCAGATCCGGCACCGATGACGATCACGTCGTACCGGTCCGGTCCTGCATCGACGCCCAAGGTAGGACAGGGCAGGTTAGCGAGGGAGCGGGGTGGCGGCACCGGAAGGCTACTCCTGGCTCATCCTCCGCAGCCGCTCGAGCCGCTCCACCACCCGCCGTCTCGCTTCCGCCGTCGCCGCAACGTCCCGGCGGATCGCGACCTCAAGGATATCGCCCTCCCGGGCGTCTTCGGGGAGGAGAGCAATGGGGAGAGTGAGACGGACCGATTCGTCTTCGCGGAGGAGGAGGACAGCCAATCCCTCCTCGACCCGATCGAGGCTGACCCGGAAGGTAGACTCGTCCTGCATCCTCACCGCTCCAGGGTACTCACAACCCTGCCATCCGGGTTAGTGAGCGTGGCGACGTCGCCGGCGTTGTTCCAGATCGGGGCTGCCCGGCCCCAGTAGAGGTCAGTTGCTGTATCGTTGCCCGGGCCGGAGTGGACGGTCACATTAGCCTCCGGTGCGAGGGTAAAGATCGGGAAAGTATAGATGTTCCTCATCCCCTCATCGGTGATTGTCCATCCGGTGAGGTTGACCGCAATCGGTTCGGTGTTCACGATGCTGACCTCTTCGCCCACGAGGTCCAGGTGGGCAATATACACGCCTGAAGAGGGGGCTGCGGTCGCTGTTGGAACCGTTGCCCCGACGCCCGGCGTAACGGACGGCTTCCCACTGGTCGTGACAGCGAGTGCTCTCCCGTCAGTGGCGACAACAATGGTCCCATCACGGTCAGTCCTGTAGATACGCGAACCGGTCGCCTTGAGGCGTTCGAGCGCTTCTTCGTGGGGGTGGCCGTAATCGTTCCCCTCGCCAACGAAGATAACGCTGATTGCAGGACTTACCGCATCCAGGAATTCAGCCGAGGATGCGTGTCGGCTCGCGTGGTGGCCGACCTTCAGGACGTCGGCGTTGAGGTCAAGCCCGGCCTCTGCCATACTTTCCTCTGCTGATCTTCCGGCGTCACCCATAAGAAGGTAGGAGACGCCCCCGTAGGTCATCTTCAGGACGACGGAGTCCTCGTTTATATCGCCAAGCGGCTGCGGCCCTGGATTCTCGACCAGGATCTCAAGGTCCGGGTCAAGGGCGATCGTCTGCCCGCGCTCCGCCGCTGTGTATGGTATCTCCAGCTCCTCGACCTGGGCAAGCAGGTTCTCGTAGGTCGCCGTAGGATGGGGCTGCCCGGCATCGACGAACCGGCCGACAGGGAAGACAGAGATGACGTCACGGAGGCCGCCGATATGATCGGAGTGTGCGTGAGTNGCCACCACCACGTCGAGACGTTCGATCTCCTGTGCCTGGAGATACTCAACGACACGTTTTCCCATCTGGCGTTCGCCGGCATCGATGAGCATGGTCTTATCACGGAACTCTACCAGGATCGAGTCGCCCTGCCCAACGTCGATGAAGTGGACGACGAGGTCTGCGCCAGGAAGGCTGGAGACGATCTCCGGTTGCTCGCCGGGAGCCATACAGCCCGCGGTGATGATGCAGGCAGTGAGTGCCAGGCAGAACAGGAACCTTAGAGGTGTAGACGCCATAATGTCTCTACAGGTATCAGACACCCGGCTATAAGTGCATTGAGGTCAGGTGAGAGACTGCTGAAAACTGCATCTGCCCTGCGCGCCGGTGAAGAATTAGTAGACAAAGGCCGATCAGGGGTACTCCGGGTTGGTCTGCAGTCAGGAGCCCTCCACTCTCAGGGAGCATGAGATGGAAGCCCGACCGCTCCGCGGGTATCATCACCACACACTGCTCCGGGCGGGGAGGGGGGTTTTGTGGATCTTGCCTCCAATCCTTCAATGGTACGTTAGTGCCGATGACGTGAGATCCCCCAAGGTCGTGACGCTCCAGGAGAGTTTTTCCCTCAGCAGAACCTTATCTTCTTCAAGATCTCCACAACCCTTTCCGTGCTCCGGGTCGGGGAGCGTTCATTGGTGGGGATAAACCGCTTGCCCCGCAAGGCGGCAAATATCGCCCCGATCGCCTTCCCGTGCGACGGGCCGTAGCCCCCCTCAAGCGTCAGCGCGAGAGGCAGATCCGTGCTGTCGATCAGCATCCCGGTAAGCACACCAAAGTCTTCCGGTTCGAGGTTCATGCGCCCGCGCCTGTCGTCGAAGAGGGCGTCCTGCCCGGCTGAGACAATCAGGGCATCCGGTTGGAACCGGGTCAGTGCCGGAATAAAGACCTCGCTAAAAACGAGGAGATAGTCAGCGATGGTGGACCCTGCCGCAAGCGGAGCGTTGAGTGTGTAGCCGCGGCCTGCCCCGGTTCCGATCTCGTCCACCCATCCGGTCTTCGGGAAACTATCCTCCTCATGCACCGAGCAGTAGAGCACCCGATCGCTCCCATAAAAGATCGCCTGTGTGCCGTTGCCGTGGTGCAGATCCCAGTCCACGATAGCGACCCGGTCGACTGATTCAAGGACCTTCGCCGCCGCGACGGCGGCGTTATTAAAGATACAGAACCCCATCGCCTGGTCGGGACCAGCATGGTGTCCCGGGGGGCGGACCAGGGCAAACGAATGTTCGCCGTCAAGCGCCCGCTCCACCGCTGCAGAGGTCGAACCAGCAGCATACGACGCCACATCGAACGAGTGACAGGTCACGTAGGTATTTGGGTCTAAAAAACAGGTTCCCCGGGCGACCTCCTGCACCCACCTGATGTGCTGGGGGCGGTGGACCTGCTCTAGGTCTCTCACAGTAGCCCGGACCGGGGCGCGCCACTTCACGCCGTCGGGGACCCCGGAGAGGACCTCCCGTAACCGGGAGCCCGACTCCGGGTGAAGTTCCATATCGTGTCTGGCAAAGACGTCACTGTAGATGACTGAACACTGCATCCTCTGTCAATTGATGGTGCGCCCCTGCTGGATATCTTCTTCGGTGACATTGAATGTCCGGTCAGTGCCCGCAATCCGGTAGGGTCCAGTCGTCTTCACCTCACCCGACCACCCGGACGTCGCGTACGGGACGACGAACTCGCCGTTCACGCTCTCCTGACGATAGGTGAATGTCCGGCCGGTGTTTGTCGTGACCGGCACCTCGATGATCCCCTCACCCTTGATGCGGGCGCCGGGGACGTACTCGAATATCTTGACGAATTTCAGGTCGGGCCCGCCTGCGCCGACGTTGACAAAGATGTTTGCCGGCGTCTCATGGACGAGCCGGTAATGCCGGAGCGCTGGCACCTGCTCAACCGGGTGGAGGATCGAGTCTGCCCGCATCTCATAGTAGAAGTTCAGCAGCGTTGCGGCAGACCCTGCCGGAGCGTTCTTGTTGTATGCCTCCACCGCGGCCGCAGCGGCGGTGGCGTTCATCTGCTCCATACGCGTGACGAGCGGGAGGGAATTGTTCACCGTGCCTGGCTCGCGGTACTCGGCGTAGAGTACATCCGACCCCGGATCGGTCATGGAGCCGTCGAAGTTATGGAGGCGTGAGGCCATCGTCAGGTAGTACTGCTGTGTGTAGAACATCACCGCCTGATACCTCGTCGAGCCTGCGCTCACGGGGAGGAGGAAGTAGGGCTGGAACGGCGTTGTCCTCACCTGCTGGTCCGCCCACGTCGCCGGAGCGTGGAACTTCCCGGTAACGAGCTGGTAATCGGTTACGACATAGCGGGTGCCGATGTTGTCGAGGATCTGGTTTGCCTTCTCCTCCGAGGTCGAGGTGAGGTAGACCGCAGAGCCGTTCGGACCGGCAACCCCATGCTGGAAGGGGTTGTTGTTCGGGATCCGTTTTGAGACGAAGGTGATCCAGTGGCCGTAATCCCACCAGGACATAACACCGTAGGACTCCTCAGGGTAGGTGAAGGTCTCCCTGTCATAGATGGCGTAGTAGTCAACACCGGGGTCCGGGGTGTTTGCGCCCATCCACTCCAGAGCCTCCATCCACTGTGAGTCGATGCCGCCGTATTTTGCCGCTTTGGCCATATCATAGGTCGCNCCCAGGGATATCCCCGAAAATACGAGCGTCACGACGACGACCGCGACGAACGCNCCGACTTTGAGGGGGTCGGACCGATCCTTCCGGGAGGCTTTTGGTTTTCCGGCGTCTCTGGTTTTACCTCCTTTTTTCTTCTTCTTGACCTCCTTTTGCCT
>JGI24708J26588_10001496_pt1 | contig 18561 bp, 19 predicted proteins | sample BioPla1DNA2_FD_26588 | JGI IMG/M metagenome (IMG submission 26588) | reverse complement strand
AAAAAAGAAGGGTGAATTCCCTTCTTTCATTGATTTATAATTTTTAGTTTTTTAATATGTCGTCATTTTTAAGCAGGTCTGCTTTATCAGTTTTTTCCCATGGAAGGTCTAGGTCTTCCCTTCCGAAATGTCCATAGGCAGCTAATTGGGCATAAATTGGTCGTCTTAGTCCTAGATCCCTAATAATAGCAGCAGGTCTTAGGTCAAAATGTTTTTCGATTAATTTTACTATCTTTTCTTCTTCTACCTTAGCAGTACCAAAGGTATCTACCATAATAGACACAGGTTCAGCTACACCAATAGCATAGGCTAGTTCTAGTTCGCATTTATCTGCCAATCCAGCAGCTACCACGTTTTTAGCCACATATCTGGCAGCATAGGCAGCAGAACGGTCTACTTTTGTTGGATCTTTTCCAGAGAAGGCACCGCCACCATGTCGGGAATATCCACCATAGCTATCCACGATAATCTTTCTACCAGTTAACCCTGCATCTCCTTGAGGTCCTCCGATAACAAATCTACCTGTAGGGTTAATATAGTATTTTGTATCATTATCCAATAATTCCGTAGGGATAATAGGTTTTATAACATTTTCCATTAAATCTGCTTCTATGGTTTCTAANTNNACTTCTGGACTATGTTGTGTGGAGATAACAACAGCATCAATCCTGACAGGCTTGTCCCCATCATATTCAACAGTTACCTGAGTTTTCCCATCGGGACGTAGATATGCTAGTCTGCCATCCTTCCTTACATGGGATAATTGTTTTGCTAGTTTGTGAGCTAGGGCAATTGGTAGAGGCATTAATTCTGGAGTTTCATTGCAAGCAAAACCAAACATAATACCTTGGTCTCCAGCACCAATAGCTTCTAATTTGTCCGCCATTTTACCTTTTTTACTTTCTAGGGCTTCATCTACACCCATGGCAATATCTGTGGATTGTTCGTCAATAGATGTGAGTACAGCACAGGTATCAGCATCAAAGCCGTATTTTGCTCTAGTATATCCAATTTCTTTTATAGTGTTTCTTACAACTTTAGGAATATCTACATAACAATTAGTAGTTATTTCCCCTGCAACTAATACTAAACCAGTAGTTACCATTGTTTCACAGGCTACCCTAGCATGGGGGTCCTGTTCAAATATAGCATCTAGGATTGAATCAGATATCTGATCACAAACTTTATCAGGATGTCCTTCTGTTACAGATTCTGAAGTAAATAATATTTTTGCCAATTTATATTCCTCCTTTGCAATAAAAAACCTCTTCACAAAAAGAAGAGGTGTATATAAACTGATTTGGGTTTCCTCATCTTCCAGAATTTATATCCTGTGGGATTTAGCACCATACTTTCTTCTATGGTTGCCGGGTTTCATAGGGCCCATCCCTCCACCACTCTTGATAAGGTATCAAGATTTCATTTAATTTTGTCAATATACATAATATCATTCATACTTTTCCCTGTCAATATGTATTTTATGCTGACTAGCTGCTATAGCCTAGCTTTTAGCTAACTACCAGAGGATTATACCATAGCTTATAGTCAACATAATACTTCCAGCTATTATAGCTCCTAAGGTCATGGCAAAAAAAGCATCTTTTGCAGGTATATTAAAAAGGGTTGCTGCCAGACAACCACTCCATATACCAGTGGTGGGTAGGGGAAGGGCTACAAATAATACTAAACCCCAAATACTGTATTTTCTAATATTATCACTTTTCTTTAATGTTCTTAGTANTATTTTATCTAATATTTTTTGAAGTATTCCTATGCTTTTTAAATAATTAAATACAGGTTCCATAAAGTAGAGTAAAAAGGGTATTGGAACAAGATTACCTAAAACTCCTAATATCATGGCATGTATTGGATGCATACCTAGGGAAACTCCTATAGGTATGGCACCTCGTAGTTCTATTAAGGGTAGAGTGGCAATGAAAACTACCATAAATTCCTTTGTTATTATATCAAATATTTTACCCATGAATTCACCTCTATCCACTACTTATTATATAATTCATTAATGAAGGTTAGAACTGAATAAAAGGTGAATATAATACGACAAAATTAGACACGAACCGTAAAATTTGTAATAAAATTTTAATACCATTTTCCAAATATTATGGTATAATAATCTAAGATAAACATATGTCTGAAAGAAACCAATATTCTTACTTTAAATTTCTCGTACATGTTATTTTGTATGAAGGTGGTAGAATATTGTAAAAAATATTATTACACAAAGGACTTGTATATACCTATATACTTCTAGCCAATATTAATATGGGGGGATTATAATGAAAAAATTAGATGAATTAAGTGCAGAAATAAATATGTTAAGAAATAAACTGGGTCGTTATTTGGATAGTGGCGAAGATTATGATAAAATTTTTGCCTTAAATATTAAAATCGATGAATTAATAGTAGAATATCATAGATTAGATCCAGTAGAGTAGCTTTTTATTTCCACATTAGGGGGCAATTTTTATTTTATCGTAAGTGAGTGTAAAAAATATCATAAAATAACTCAGGGGCATATACCTTAGGTATATGCCCCATTCTTTATATTTCTTTCCTTTTTAATGGCTCTTCAATAGTAAAATGTCCCATTAGTGTTTCTCGTTTTCCACCATCTACGAAAAACTGTACTGCCTCTACCTCTGGTAATTCTGTCAAGGAATATACTATTTGACTTAATACTAGTGTTTCCTGTAGGCTACCCCCATTTAGTTTTTCACTGCTTATATTCACATAGGCTATATTTTCTGCCACATCTACGCTCAAAATTTTCAAACTTCCTATAGCAGTTTCCAGCTTATCATCTTCTGGATCCTTTTGTAGTTCTGCCATGATAATACTTTCTAGTGGTTCTTTGCCCATTGTTATTTCTTTTTCAACAGGTACCACTTTATCTAAAGCTTCATTTCCTGTTACCACATATTCTTTGTTAACATAATATAGTATAATATTTTTGGTTTCCTCCTTTGGTGCTGGATCTACCACTGCACTATCTTTGCCCTGTTGTTGATCTCCTGTTTCCATTGGTGGTGCTGGTGTTTCCACAGAACGTCTATCGCATGCCACCATAGTAGTCACTAGCATAGTAAGTATTAATAAAATCCATATTGATTTTTTCATTATTTTCCCTCCTTATTATGTGCCCATAGATATTATCTATCTATCCAGTATAAATACTTTATAATATTTATTATAATCTACTATTATTAAAACCCAATGAAAAGATGTAAAGAAATTATAAAGAAAGACTTAAAGAAGTTTTAGGAATAAAAAGGATGATGGTTGTACCTTCCTTTACCTTACTATCAACACAGATTTCCCATTGATGTAGTTTCAGTATCCTACTGACTATGGAAAGTCCGATACCAACTCCCCCAGTATCTCTGGATCTGGAGGTATCCCCTCTATAAAATTTTTCAAAAATAGATTTTAGTTCCTCTTCCCTAATTCCCAATCCATTGTCTACAATCCTTATTTCATATCCATCCTTCATATTTCTACCATTAATTATAACTCTGGACTGTTCCTTTTCCACATCCCTATATTTCAGGGCATTATCTACAAGGTTAATAAATACTTCCGTAATACGATTTTTATCACAAAGGATCTCAGGTGGATCTTCTATATCCATCAGCACTTCCACATCATATACTACTGATAATGGATGTAAAATCCTTGTAGCAGATTCTAATATTTCATTTAGTGAAGTAGGTTCTAAATTAATACCTTCCTCACCTATTTTAGTAAAACTCAGAAGGGATTTGACCAAATCTGCTAACCTGTCAATTTCTCCATCTATATCTCCTAGATATTCCCTGTAAACCTGTATATCATCTTCTCCATATAATAGTGAGTCGATTAATGCCTTCATAGAGGCAAGAGGTGTCTTTAGTTCATGGGAGACATCTCCTATAAACTGGGTCCTGCCTTTATCTATACGATATAGTTCTTGACTCATATGATTAAAGTTTTCTGCCAGTCTTCCTATTTCATCTTTAGATTTGATTTCTACCCTTTCTCCAAAGTTCCCCTCACCTATTCTCTTTGCCTTTTCTGATAATTCTACAATAGGTCTTGACATCTTTTCACTTACTAATAGGGCCACAAGGATTCCTATAAAAGCTGCCATAGTAGATATAAGTATTAACTGTTGTTTAAAATCATTAATAGCTTCAAAGGCAGCATCTACACTTAGAGATACTAGTACAACTCCTGAAACCTTTCTCCCGCTGCCAGTAACCTGTAAAATAGGGGTAGCTACTTGTAATATATATTTATCCGTTTGATAATATCCTAAACTCTCCTGCATATTAAAGGCGACCTTTACTTCCTCATTGTCAATAACCATACCATTCATCATATGGGAAGTATCAACCATAACCCGACCTTCTTCATTTAGCACTAAAATTCTTCCCTCTACTGTTGTAGCATAGGGAAGAATGCTTTTTCTAAGATTAAAGGGATTGTCTAGATTGTTTTGACTGATATTGGAAAGAATATTGGCGGTTTTTAATGTATTGACTTCTATGCCCTTTAATATTGATTCTTCCATATGATTTACAGAAAGATAGCTAATAGTAACTAAAGGAATAAGGATGACAAGAATATAGACCAATGCTAATTTTTGTTTGATGGAGGAAAACATTATTCTCAGTCCCTTCTAAAATAATATCCTACTCCCCACTTTGTCTGTATCATAGGAATATCCTCTTCATTGTCCCTTAATTTTTCTCTAAGGTTTTTTATATGAACATCTATGGTTCTAGTATCTAAACAGGGTTCCTGCCAAACTATCCTAAAAATTTCTTCTCTAGGAAAAACTCGACCTTTGTTGCGAATTAACAGGGATAAAATATCAAATTCTTTTGGGGTCAAGTCAATTTCTCGGGAGGTCTTTTTTGCAATGCGATAATTGGTATCTACTATTAAATCACCGGAAGCATAGATTGATTCCCCNNCTTCTTTTTCTTCTTCTTGTTTTAATCTTCTGGAAATAGCCCTAATCCTAGCAATTAATTCNCTAGTATTAAAAGGCTTTGTCATATAGTCATCTGCACCTAATTCTAGTCCTAGTATTTTATCTATATCACTATCCTTTGCCGTTAGCATAATAATAGGTATATCACTTTTTTGACGAATAATCCTGCAAAGACTGATACCATCTATTTTAGGCAGCATTAGATCTAGAATTATTAGATCAAAGCCCTTGGCTTCAAAGGTGTTTAGTCCTTCCTCCCCATCATGGGCACTATAGACTTGAAAGCCTTCCTGTTCTAAACTTTTTTTCAATCCCTTTACCAATAACTTTTCATCATCGATAATCAATATTTTCATGGTTTTTCACACTCCATGGCATCTATCAATTCATTGAGTTTTTTTCTGCAATCTTGTAAAGACCATGCTTTTACACCATAATAGGTCTTTAGCTTTGGCTCTGTTCCTGAAGGTCTTAGAGCTATCCAGGCCTCTCCTTCAATATGGAATTTTAAAACATTGGATTTTGGTAGTTTATCTTGGTTTAAAAAATCCTCTATTTTCACTACCCTATATCTCCCTATATGTGATGGAGGGTTTTTTCTAAAGTTATCTAAAATATTTTGGATTTTTTCTGTTCCTTCTTTGCCCTCCAAGGTGATGGATTTCAGATCTTCTAGATAATAACCATATTTATCATAGAGTTCCAATAGGCCTTCATAAAGGGTTAGACCTCTAATATAATAATAAGCTGCCATTTCACAAATCAGCATGGATGATACTACAGCATCTTTATCTCTAGTGTAGGTACCAGAAAGATAGCCATANCTTTCCTCATATCCAAAGATAAAAGCCTTGTCTCCTGTTTCTTCAAATTCCTTGATTTTTTCTCCTATAAACTTAAATCCTGTTAAGGTATTTAGAACTTCTACATCATATGCTTTGGCAATCGTTGCCCCCAATTCACTGGTCACAATGGTTTTGATAATGACCCCATTTAGTGGTAATCTATCTTTCTCTTTTAGTGTGGACAATATATATTCTACTAATAATCCTCCCATTTGATTGCCTGTTAGGACTATGTACTCACCTTCTTTGTTTTTTACCACTGCCCCAACCCTATCACAATCAGGATCTGTCCCAATAATTAACTGGGCATCCTGTTTTTGGGCCAATTCTATTGCTAATTTAAAGGCTGCCTTTTCTTCTGGGTTAGGATTATTCACTGTACTAAACTGTGGATCTGGATCTTCTTGCTCTGGTACTACTTTGACCTGTTGAAAGCCTANTTCACCTAGAACCCTTCTAATGGGCATATTACCTGTGCCATGAAGGGGAGTAAATACAATTTTGAAATCCTCTCCCAACTGGTTAATCACCTCAGGTCTGAGGGATTGATTTTTTACTGCCTCTATATAGAGATCGTCTATTTCCTGTCCTATATATTTTAATAAACCCATTTCCAAGGCCTCTTCCTTTTTCATTGGAATAATCCTATGCAAATCATGTATCTTGTTGACCTCTCCTATGACTTCTTCTGATAATTTTGTTTCCATCTGGGCCCCATCTTCCCAATAAACCTTGTAACCATTGTATTCTGGTGGATTGTGGCTGGCAGTTATGACTATGCCAGCAGTAGCTCCTAGATGTCTTAGGGCAAAGGAAAGTTCTGGTGTAGGTCTTAAATCTTCAAAAACATAGGCTCTAATACCGTTACTTGCTAGAATTAGTGCTGCTTCTTCCGTAAACTCCTTTGACATATGTCTAGGGTCATGGGCTATAACAACACCTTTGTTCACAGCAGNTACTCCCTTGCCTTTTATAAAATTNGCTAGGCCTTGGGTAACTCTTCTAATGGTGTATTTATTTATACGATTAGTACCAGCACCTATAATTCCCCTGATACCACCGGTACCAAATTCCAAGTCTTTATAAAAACGATCTTCTATTTCCTTTTCATTGCCCTTGATCCCTTTTAATTCTTCCCTTGTTTCTGTGTCAAAATACGGATCAAAGAGCCATTTTTCATAGTTTTTTATAGTTCGCAAATCCATTTTTACACCCCTAAATATTAAAATTTTATTAATCTCTATTCTAATATCTTATTATAAAGATACAAATCCTTCAGGATGAGATTTGTGCCAATTCCATGCTGTCTTGATAATTTTTTCTAAATCATCATATTCAGGTTTCCAGTCCAATTCTTGTTTTGCCTTTTGGGATGAAGCTATGAGGACTGCTGGGTCTCCTGCCCTTCTTTCGGCTATTTCTGCTGGTATAGGATGGCCAGTGACTCTACGAGCTGCTTCTATAACCTCTTTCACTGAAAATCCATTTCCACTGCCAAGATTATATACTCCACCTTCACCCTTTGCCATTTTTTCCAATGCTAGAATATGTGCTTGAGCCAGATCTGTTACATGAATATAATCTCTAATACAAGTCCCATCCTTGGTAGGATAATCTTCTCCATAGACATAGATTTTGTCTCTTTTGCCTAATGCTACTTCCATGATTATAGGAATTAAATGGGTCTCCGGATTATGGTCTTCTCCTATATGGCCACTAATATGGGCACCAGCTGCATTAAAATACCTAAGAGCAGTATATTTTATGTCATATGCCTGACTAAACCATTGCATCATTTTTTCTACTGCCAGTTTTGTCTCTCCATAAGTGTTGGTGGGTTTGGTTTCATCTTCTTCCATTATGGGAATGTTTTTTGCCTCACCATAGGTGGCAGCTGTGGAGGAAAATACAATCTTATCTACATTGAATTCTTTCATTTTCCCCAATAGGCACATACTTCCATATACATTATTATTATAGTATTTATAGGGGTTTTCCATACTTTCTCCCACTAAAGAATCTGCGGCAAAATGGATAACTCCCTGAATATCATATTTGGAAAAAACCCTATGTAAAAAATCCCCATCTCTAATATCTCCTATATAAAGCTGTCCACCTTTTACTGCTTCTTTATGACCTTTTTCAAGATTATCTATTATTATTACTTCCTCTTTTTTGTTGGCTAATTCTAAAACTGTATGGGATCCAATATAACCTGCTCCCCCTGTTACTAATATTGCCATAAATACAGCCTCCTTAGTAAAATATAAAAGTTCATTATTTATATAATATATCATAAAACTGCAGGGTACCAAAGGTAGACTCACACATATTATGACTTACATATACTATAAATATAATCTAAAAGTATATATTATTGGACTTAGATGGGAGATACTGAAGTCCAGTTTATTGAAATATATCACAGTCCACTGGCAATCCAATACCCACCATCACAGACGGTAGTATAACAAAAATGCCCTCTTGGGGTGATGGATTTTGGTTAATAAATCCTATACCTTTATAGAGAGCATATCATATTATCATGGTTTTTATTATATTATTAATCAGAATAAATTATTTCCACTTTTATCTTATATCTATCATTTAAAATGGAATATTACTAAGAATTGAACTGACAGAGGCATCTGCCCCACATTTATTTTACATCTACCATTGCAAAGGTAATATTGGCAGCACAGGCCAATTCATCACCAACATATGCCTTCCCCTCTGCCTTGGCAATACCCCTTCTAAAGGTAATAATATTTATTTCTATCCTTAGGGTATCCCCAGGTGATACCTGTCTTCTGAATTTACAATTGTCTATTCCAGTAAAAACACCTATCTTNCCTTCATTACCTTCCAAATCACTACAGGCAATACCTGCTACTTGAGCCATAGCTTCTACCATCANCACTCCTGGCATTATGGGTTTTTGTGGGAAGTGTCCTTGAAAGAAGGGTTCGTTTATGGTTACATTTTTTATACCTATTGCAGATTTCCCTGGTTCCATTTCTATAATTTTATCTACCAACAAAAATGGATAACGATGGGGGATCTTTTTTTGTATTTCCATAATATCTAATTCCATGTTTCTTCTCCTTTGTTATTAAATAAACGGGTCAGCAAAGCTAGCCCCCACATTGTGCCAATATCCAGCATTATATTTGTATTACTTCCTAGATAATTGACGATAAATTTGTTGGGCTAGACCTATACCCTGTCCTTTTGCCATTTCCTTAGCTATTTCTTCGTCCTGCATGGATTCATACAGTTGACGGGCATAGCTTTTTTCTGTCAAGTTTGATTCTGGCACCGTCTTTCGCATTTCTTGCAGCATCATATTTAGGAATACGGCCTCAAACTCCCTGCATACTTCCATAAGTTCCTTAGGATCTTCTGGAACTTTGTTCCCAGAAACCCTAGGCGTATTATTTATTGATAGGGAGGGATCCCCTATTTTCATAGTATCACCAACCTTATTTTTTTACATTTCATATGTCTTAATTATCTTTTCAGATTATTAGCCATACCCAACATTTCATCTGATGTTTGGATTGCCTTAGAGTTTATTTCATAGGCTCTTTGGGCCGAAATCAAACGTACCATTTCATCGATAATTTGTACATTGGAGGTTTCCAAATATCCCTGTCTTAAGGTGCTAGTACGGGTTTCATCTTCCATGGGAATTTCTTCTCCAGAGGCATTAGTTGCTTTATATAGGTTTTTGCCTATGGCTTCTAGTCCTTCAGGGTTAATGAATTTCACTAATTTTATAGTAGCAATNTCTTCTATTTCATCATCTTCATTTTTTGCTGTTACTAAACCCAGCTCAGAAATATTCATATCCTTTAATCCTTCATCAAGTACAATTTCATCATCAAAGTCTGATAATACGGTATATCCTTCAGAAGTCACTAACCGCATCTCATCCATATCNACACTAAATTTAAAATTACCGTCCCTAGTATATACAATCTCCCCTGTAGGTGTTTCTATTGCAAAAAAACCTTCTCCTTCTATGGCAACATCCAAGGGGTTTTCTGTGTGTTCTAGGTTTCCATTGGTAAATATTCTAGAAGTGGCCATTGGTATTACACCATGACCTACTTGTAGATTTGTAGGATTACCTTCCCCATCATTTAAGTTTGTTTTTCTAATATTAGAGTATAATAAATCCTTGAATTCTACTTTTTGTCTTTTATATCCCGTTGTATTCACATTTGCCAGGTTATTNGCAATGGTATCTACATTTAGTTGTTGGGATTTCATTCCTGAAGCTGCTGTCCACAAAGCACGCATAATATTGCCCCCTTATAAAATTTATAATCATACTTTGCCTATATCATTGACAGCTCTTTGCAAAACTTCGTCATAGGCCTGTACTATCTTTTGATTAGATTCATAAAGTCTTAAATTACTAATCATTTCTACCATTTCCTTGATAGAGTCAACATTGGATCCTTCCAGATATCCTTGTATCACTTTTCCTTCAAAGGTATCAAAATCCCCTTCAATTCCTTCTTCTATTTGATAGTAACCTTCCCCATATTTTCTTAAATCATTGGCATTTCTAATATGGAGTATTTCTATTTTGTCAATTATTTCGTTGTTTAAAAGGACTTCTCCCTCTTCGTTAATTTGAAAATCCTTTATTTCAAAATCACCTTCTAGTACTATAGGTCCAGANTCTCCTAATAATCTATGGCCTTCTTTGGTAACAATTTCTCCACTATCATTTAATGAAAAGTTACCATTACGGGTATACATTTCCCCCTGTGGGGTATCCACTACGAAAAAACCCTGTCCCTCTATGGCAATATCTAGGGGGCTGCCGGTTTCTTCTAATCTACCTTGAGTGAAATAGGTCTGGATCTTGTCTAGACGCAAACCACTGTTTATTGTACCAATTATGTTGGAGTGGGGACCTTTGTTAACTTTATTCACTAGGTTTACTGTAGTTCCATTTGCCTGTAACTGACCTAGTTCGTTAATCTGGATTTCCCCTTCATCTACCTGAACCCTTTGCCCCTTGTCATCTAGGATATAGTTTCCTCTAACAGTATTAATTTTCCCATCAATATCTCGACCAAAGGTTTTTAAATAACCTTCATCGTCAATGGCAAAAGTGGTGGAGGAGTCATAACTAACTCCTAAAGGTCCCTGGGCAGTAAAGTATCCACCTTCTGTGGATAGTATATAAGCATCTCCATCCCTCTTCACTTCTACATTAGGATTATTCTTGTAGGGTTCTGATGGTAGTTGACCATTTATTTTTCTTATCAAGGTTTCAGGAAAGGATTGAGATATGACAGCGTCTTTTTTAAAAGCAGTTGTATTTATATTTGCCATATTATTGGATATTGTATCTAATTTCTTTTGGCTAGTCTCCATGGCGGAGGTAGCGGTATAAAGTCCCCTTAACACAGTTTTTCACCTCATAGATTCATCCTTGTTTTTGTAAATAGTAAATTATTATCTTTATAAAAATTCTACACAATATATATATCGACTATTTTGCATTTAATCTTTAACGATGAATATAGTCATATTACCCTAATCTTTTCATCTTTGTATCACTTTCCAAAAGACTAACGGAATCTAATGCTTTTCCTGTACCTTTGGCTACACAGGAAAGAGGTTCTTCTGCTACCCATACTTGAATTCCTGTACGATCGGAGATTAATTTGTCAAAGCCCCATAATAATGCACCACCACCGGTCATGATAATTCCTTGGTCTGCTATGTCCGCAGCTAATTCTGGTGGAGTTTTTTCCAGCACAGAATGGACTGCATCAGCAATAGTAGCTACACTTTCTTCTAACGCGTCTACCATTTCATGGCTGCCTACTTCTANATTTACTGGAAGACCAGAAACCAGGTTCCTNCCCTTTACATTCATAATCTTTTCTTCTTCTCTTCTATAGGCACCACCAATATTAATTTTCATGTCTTCGGCAGTTCTTTCACCAATCATTATATTATGTCTTTTTCTCATATAACGGATAATTGCCTCATCAAATGTGTTACCAGCCACTTTAACAGAATTACTTACTACAATTCCCCCTAGGGAAATAACAGCAACATCTGATGTTCCCCCACCTATATCTACAATCATATGTCCATTAGGCTGGGATATATCTAAGCCAGCACCTATGGCCGAAGCTATAGGTTCTTCTATCAGATAGGTACTTCTTGCTCCTGCTTCATTGGTAGCATCAATAACAGCTCTTTTTTCTACCTCTGTTACACCACTAGGTACACATACTATGATTTTAGGCTTGAACACCCATCTCTTACCTGAAGTTCTAGTTATAAAATACTTTAACATCTTCTCTGTTATTTGATAATTGGAAATAACACCATCTTTCAAAGGTCTTATGGCTACTATATTACCTGGTGTCCTACCTAGCATTCTACGAGCTTCTTCTCCCACTGCTAATACATTATTTGTATTTTTATCAATTGCTACTACTGACGGCTCTTGTAGGACAATACCTTTTCCTTTAACATATACTAAAACACTAGCCGTACCTAGGTCTATACCTATATCTGAACTAAATCCTAACATATTTTCCCCACCCTTATTTCCATAATTATTTTTTTCTTTCATAATATTTTTGGTTATATTTTTCGTTTTACTATCATAATGCTAACTTTATACATTCTATAAAAGATATAGAAAATCCTCTTTTATTTTTACTTTTTTAGTAAAAATTTGTGGAAACTTGTGGGATAATTGTTTATAAAATAAAATCTCCTGTTTTCACAGGAGATCTTAATCCGTTGCTTCTACAGTTTTATTTTTTTGGTATTTTATCTTTGTTGCTCTGCCACCCCTTATATGTCTTTCAGCCTTATTGATTTCAAGTATACCTTTCACTTGATCAGCCACTTGAGGGTTTATCTTAGGAAGTCTTTCCGTTATATCTTTATGGACTGTACTTTTACTAACTCCAAATACCCGAGCNGTTTGTCTGACAGTGGATTCTTCTTCAATTATATAACGTGCTATATCAATAACACGTTTTTCGATGTAGTCCTTCAAATTTGTGACCTCCCCCTAATTTACTATGTTAGTTTACTATATGAGGTGTCATCAGAATTTAGAAGGATTAATTTTAAAAATTTATTAAGAATCTTATGTTTACAATATATAATATCCTTTATTGTACTTAGGATGACGGGAAAAAAGGACATGTCTTTATGTCCTTTTTAATAAATCTTTATTATATTGTTAGTTGATTTTAGGTAAATATAGTTGCGGGTCCACTGTATGCCCATCCTGTAATACTTGAAAATGTAGGAGTGGACCTTCTTCTTTTTTGTTGGCAGCTGTTTTGCCTATTCCACTGATTACTTGACCCTTTGTAACTTGCTGTCCTAGCTTCACCATGGCATCTGTAGATAGATTGCTATATACTGTGATCAAATCATTATTATGCTTTAGGCTAATAGTAATACCCATCAGAGTATCATTCACTACTTCTACTACTTCTCCGTCTAGTGCTGCCCTTACTGGTGCACCTTCTTCTCCATGGATATCAATGCCCTTATGAGTACGCCATTGTTCTAGGGTCTTGTGGTATACCAATCTGTCTTCTGCATATGGCAGACCTAGTTGCCCCATTACTGGCTGTGCCATTATAAAATCTATTTCGCTACTGGCACTACTAGCAGCTATTTCTTCCTCAATTTCTTTTATTACTTCATTCATTTCCCCGTCAATTGCCTCAGCTTCATCAATTATTTCTTCTTCTACAAATGGTTTTTTAGGACTTTCTCTCAATTCCATTGGTTTGCCAGGTTTTAGTGTTTCTGCCATATTTCCTACTTCTTTTGTGGTTTCTTCTTCCTCTATATCTTCCTCCTGGGTACCTTCATCTACTAGGGTTATTTCTACCTTATCTAAATCTTCTTTTTCTTCCTCTTGGGGCTTTTCCGTTAGAAAATATTTATTTTCCTGCTTTGATACCCATAGAGCTGTTACCATTACCATAGAAACACATAGTAGTAAAATAAGATAAAATCCTTTTTTGTCTAAAAAATTGTAGAAAGATTTCTTTGTTTGTTTTTTATTATTATTATTTTCATAAGACATATTTCTTCCACCTCCATCTGTAATTATCGCCCTTTTGCAACAATTTATACATCTGAAGAGCTTGCAGGATGAAGTTTTTTATAAAAAATAAAAATGGAAGAATCTCTTCCTCCATTTAACTTACTTCCTATGACTGGCTAATTTGCTCAGGGTAATCCCTTGATAATAATGTTTTAATATTTCTTCATAATCCTTACCTTTTTCCGCCATACCATTAGCACCCCACTGACTCATTCCAACCCCATGGCCATACCCTCTAGTAACAAAAGTAATTGTGTTTTTCCCTATATCTACAGTAAAATCTGCCGACCTTAGCTGAAAAATACTGCGAATTTCAGATCCTGTAAAGTTTTTGTTTCCTATTTTGATATTTTTAATACTGCCACCTGTATTTCTTTCTATTATCTTTATTTCTCCCTTCATATCCTTTTCCTTGATTTGAAAATCCTTCTCTTTTCCCTTTAATCCCTTTATAAACTCCTTTATAGTAATTTCTTTCTCATCTATTAAGACAGGGGATCTTTCTTCATAGGGACTGGACACACTTCTCAGATAGGGTAGAGCTGATGCAAATACATCTTCCGAGTTTTCTGTTTTACCACCACTGGTAGAATGATATAATGGCTCAATAGGATCCATATTATAGGTCATAATAATTCCAGCTGTCTCTGTTACTGCCTCCTGTATCTTGGGCCAATACATGGACATCCATACTTTCCCATGCCTCTCCTTTATTTCATCCATAGATAGACATTCCTGACAATGAGTATGGCTAGTACATACAGGGGCACTAGGATGGGAAGGATGTCCCTCTTTACCTAAGGACATAATCCTCCACAGGGTAAAGGTTCTGGCTGCTACAGCTTGGGATTTTAGGGCTTCTAGTTCAAAACTGGCAGGCACTTCTGCTGCCACTACTTGGCTAATATATTCTTCTAGATACATTTCCATGATTTCCTTAGTTTCATGGTTATAGACATTAATCTTGAAATCTGACTCCCGTATTTCTTCTATTTTATGTGAATCTTTTCTCTGGGGAGCTTCCATATGGCAGCTAGTAATAATGAGTAATGGTATCAATAAAGTTGCAACTAAAATAGAAATACAGGTAAAAAAAATACCCTTCATTTGTCATATCCCCCTTACTTAAGTAAAATAAGTCTTAACTTAAATAAGGATATGTTAACGAAAAGGCATTTAGAACTTTTATTTTATTTTTTATTGTTTTCTACCCTATAAATCCTAGCACCCAAACCTTTTAGTTTTTCTTCTATATCTACATAACCTCTTTCAATATGGTAGATATCAGTGACCTCAGTCTTTCCATCAGAAACTAAGCCTGCCAAGATTAATGCTGCCCCTGCCCTCAAGTCTGTGGCCTTTACTGGAGCTCCCGTTAATTTTCTTCGACCTTCTATTATAGAACTTCTACCCTCTATTTTTATATCTACACCCATTCTCTTTAATTCGCTTACATGCATAAAACGATTTTCAAAAACTGTTTCAATAATAACACTGGTTCCCTCTGCAACACTTAATAATGCCATAAACTGTGCCTGCATATCTGTGGGAAATCCTGGATAGGGCAGGGTTTTTATATCTGTGGCTTTTAAGACCTTAGGTCCTATAACCCTGAGTCCATTTCCCTCTTCATAAATTTCCACATCAATTTCTCTTAACTTTGCAATAATAGGTTTTAGATGATCTGCTACTACATTATCTACCAACACATCTCCACCTGTCATGGCTGCTGCCACCATATATGTTCCCGCCTCTATCCTATCGGGAATTACTGTGTGGGTAGTACCTGTAAGTTTTTCAACACCTTCAATTTTTATAGTATCAGTTCCAGCACCTTTGATTTTGGCACCCATTTTATTTAAAAAGTTTGCTAAATCCGTAATTTCTGGTTCTTCAGCAGCATTTTCTATTATGGTTTCTCCTATTGCTAAAACTGCCGCCATCATAATATTTTCTGTGGCCCCTACACTGGGAAAGTCCAGATAAATCTTGCCACCTATTAATTTTTCTGCCTTAGCTTCTACAAAGCCATGTCCCAAGGTGATTTCTGCACCTAAGGCTCTAAAGCCCTTTAAATGAAGGTCAATGGGTCTTGTGCCAATGGCACATCCTCCAGGCATAGAAATCCTAGCCTTACCCATCCGAGCTAATAAAGGTCCCATCACTAAAAAAGAAGCTCGCATCTTTCTGACTAATTCATAGGGTGCTTCATAATTATCAATTTTATCTGCCATAATTTGAATTTTTTCTCTAGTATTTCTCTTAACATCGGCACCTAAACTTGACAGTACTTCGCAGATAACTTCTACATCCCTCAAAGGTGGTACATCTTCTAGTACACATTTTTCTGTAGCTAACAATGTAGCCGCTAAAATAGGTAATACAGAGTTTTTTGCACCACTTACACGGACAGTACCTTTCAAAGGTTGACTTTTTTCAACAACTATCTTTGTCAAAATTTACGCCTCACTTTCCATAGCTGCTAAAATACTTTAAATTAGTAGGTCAAGGTAATTAATGGATTTGCAATGTATANATAAGTCCTATCCTCATAATTATTGTAACGNATTGCCANNTGAAGATTTACTTTGTTATTTCCATATTGTATAGTTTGTGGAATAAGGGAAGTATATGCTGTAGTACTAATATAGGTATCCTCTACTACTTCTTCTACTTTTTTGCCCTTTATTTCTCGGAGAATTTCCTGTATCTTNTCTCTACCTTCTACCTGTGATAACTCTTTATCATAAGTTCCTACTAAATTCATTGTAACTTCTATGTTATTTCCATATCTTTTCAATATTTCCTGATTTTTTTTACTCTTCTCCACTATACCTTTATACCTTTTATTCTGTATAATGTCAATAATAATATACGAAGTTTTTTCATCTTCCACTTGGGCAGAATATATTTTAAAGGCAAGTATATCCCCGTTATCATTGGTATTAGTGGCTATTATCTGTGTGCTGAAATCATCTGAAAACTCGTGAATATATAATATATCCTTGTCATTGCCTTCAATTTTCTCGTTCATATATAGGAAGTCTTCTTCTACTAATACTTCCTTTTTTCCATTAACTTCTAGCATTTCTTTTATATCTTCTTTGATCCTGTCAATTTCCTCTTCTCCCCATAATGTATTAGGAACTTCCAGACTGGTATTTATATTGGCCTCCAATATATCAGCTTGGCTTTTCTCAAAAACCCTTATGATTGTATCTCCTGAAACATCAGGGCTGACGTTAATGGTAATACCTGAAGCTATATAAAAGAAACTTAAAACAAATGTTAGTATAATTCCATATTTTAAAATTTTTTTCATGATAGTAAATCTCCCTTCTGACTACAATAAATTAAATTACAAAAGAGAAGAGCCTAAGTATATAAGTATGATGTTAAAGGGGGACGAAAAACATCTCTACTTAACTTAATCTCTTCCCTTTGTAGTATCATTATTGACAGAAAAAAGAACTGCTATACATAAAAAAAATAAAATAATAAATTTATTCTATTGAACATGCTCCACAATTTGTACCTAGTAATTTGCCTAGGGGATTTATCTTTTTAAAATCCTTTGCTATATCAGGATTTATATCTTCTAATTCTTTATAGCAATTAGTACAAAGACTTTTGTTTTGGGTTTTTTTAAATTTTGCTGGTATTTCCTTAATATCTACTAATACATCTTTTCTCTCTACAGCACTACGGCTAACTACTACTAGACCCATNGCTTCCCTTGCATCTGTAGGCATGGATTTATATTCCTTGTCCATTTCTCTAGCTAATTTCATATAATTTCTGGTAATTTCCATGGGTATGTTATTGTTTACAATCAGGATTTCTGCCATAGGGTCCTTGAGGGCCTTTCTGACTATATATGGTGCTTCCATCATTCTAACCTGCTCCATAGTAAGGCCTAAAATAATTCTTTCCCTAAACTCTCCTAACCAGATCCTTTTTTCCTCTGGTTTGATTTGTGGTGTACCCATTATGCCGTATTCCAATGTTTTTTCTAATTCTGTTTTCCCTGACATAGTATACCTCCAACTAATGTATATGACTTCTTTTATATTCATTATGTGTTAATAATAATTATTATAAACTAATACTATCATAAAAATAAGTTTTATAAAAATATCTATATGAAACACAGTTATTTAAAAATAATTATATTTGTCAAGATATCTTAAATAGTATATAATAATGTTTGCAGAATTATGTTATATAGATAACAACCTCGACTGATTGGAGGATTTGACGTGAAGATTATGACAAAGGGAGATATTGCCCTAATTATTAGTATTGTAATACTTAGTATTTTTTCAATTTTTATGATACCAAGATTTTTGACTGCTCCCCCAGGGGGTAAAGAAATTGTTGTTGTTTTAGAAGGTGAAGAAATTCATCGCTTCCCCTTAGTTGAAAGTCCAGAAACACAATTTATAGAATTTCCCTTTGAAATTAGGGGTATGGAATATACTGGAACATTAGAGTTAAAGGATGGTTTTGTAAGGCTACAAAGACTTCCTGAAAATATCTCTCCATTATCTATTCATGCAGATATGGGCTGGATCAACGAATCCTATCAGATGATT
>JGI24708J26588_10001490_pt1 | contig 18603 bp, 15 predicted proteins | sample BioPla1DNA2_FD_26588 | JGI IMG/M metagenome (IMG submission 26588) | reverse complement strand
TTGCGCTGTTGCATAAGCAACTTTAAAGTGTCATCGGCTTCGGGATAATCATTCTATCATGTTGAAGTTATGCTGTCAAGCAATTTATGTCTACCAATTTCTGCCTTCAAACATATTGTCTGTCTTTTCAACATTGCTATTTTGATGCGCTGTTGAAGACAGCTTTTATATACTATCACCTGAATATGATTTTGTCAAGAACTTTGGGCAGTAAATTTTTCGTGCGCAAATTGCAACTAATAATGAAACACTTTTACTTTCCAAACTCTCAAAACTATTTCCTAATCAATATAGTTTTGGGGGCATCACCTGAAGCTATTCTTCGGAGTCGCTTTCCTCATCATCCTCTTTCATCTCTTTAGTAATACGAGCTATGGATACGACTTTGTTTTCTCCAACGCCTCTCATTAATGTTACTCCTTGTGTTACACGGCTTAATATACTTATTTCTGCCACATTCATACGTATAATGTTACCGTCAAGATTCACAAGCAAAATATCATCTTCATCATCAACAAGTTTTGCACCCACGATCTGACCTGTTTTCTCTGTAACTCTATAGGTGAGGACGCCCTTTCCACCTCTGTTTTGGGTCTTGTATTCTTCTAATTCTGTTCTTTTACCAAAACCATTCTCTGTAACAACAAGCAATTTCGTATATTCACAACAGCATAACATGGAAATTACTTCATCACCTTCGTCAAGCCTTATTCCTATTACACCTTGTGATGTTCTGCCTGTAGATCTTACATCACATTCATTAAAGCGGATGGCCATACCTTCTTTTGTAATGAGCATGACATCCTGATCTCCCTCTGTCAAACGCACTTCGATCAATTCATCATTCTCTATTAATGTTACAGCGATTAGACCACCTTTACGTATGTTTTGATATCTGCTAAGAGGTGTCTTTTTAACCATACCGCTTCTGGTAGCCATGAATAAATACATGTTCTCTTCTTCCCCTTTAAGGGTAATAACTGCAGACACTGTTTCACCAGGATCCAACTCAAGAAGATTCACAATGGCTGTTCCTTTTGCTTGACGACTTGCTTCGGGTATCTCCCATACGCGAAGTCTGTAAACCTTTCCTCTATTTGTAAAGAAAAGCATATAATGGTGAGTTGAGGTGGTATAAATATCAGTAACAAAATCGTCCTCTCTGGTTGTAAGAGCAGTAACGCCTTTTCCACCACGCCTTTGACTCTTATATACATCTGCTGCAGTCCTCTTAATGTAACCAAAATGAGTTAACGTAATTACAACATCGGTATCTTCAATAAGATCTTCTAACTCAATATCTTCGGCAGCATGAGTAATTTGAGTTCTTCTTTCGTCCCCATACTTATTTCTTATTTCAGTTAATTCTTCTTTTATAATTCCGTTCACTAACTCAGGATTTGAAAGGATAGCTTTATATCCTGCAATTTTCTCGAGGATTTCTTTGTATTCAGCCTCAATTTTTTCTCTCTCCAACCCGGTCAGTCTACCCAATCTCATATCAACGATTGCCTGAGATTGCTTTTCACTTAATCCGAACCTTTCCATGAGGTTCTGTTTAGCCAACGCTTCTGTACGTGAACTTCTAATTATACTTATTACCTCATCTAAATGGTCAAGTGCAACAGTTAAGCCTTCTAAAATATGTGCTCTTGCTTCTGCTTTCTCTAGCTCATATTTTGTCCTACGCCTAATTACATCCTGTTGATGAAGAATATAATAACTAATTGTTTCTTTTAANTTCACAACCTTCGGTTCAAACTTACCATCAGGAAGTGGAATAAGAGCAAGCATATTTGCATTAAATGCATCTTGAAGTTGTGTGTTCTTATAAAGTTGATTCAACACAACATTTGCATTAGCATCTCTTTTAAGTTCGATAACAATTCTCATGCCCTCTCTATCCGACTCATCACGAAGGTCTGAAATACCCTCTAAACGTTTATCTTTAACCAAATTTGCTATTTTCTCAATTAGCCGTGCTTTATTTACTTGATACGGTAACTCTGTAACAACAATTCTTTGACGATTGTTTCCGTAAGGTTCTATGTTAGTAACAGCCCTGACAACAATCCTACCTCTACCTGTGGTATATGCATCTCTTATACCTTTCCTACCATAAATAATACCACCTGTTGGAAAATCCGGGCCTTTAATATGTTCCATCAATTCTAGTAAATCTGCTTCAGGATTATCAATTAGATGTATAACCGCATCAATAGTTTCATTCAAATTATGAGGTGGGATATTTGTAGCCATACCAACGGCTATACCTGAAGATCCGTTTACTAATAGGTTTGGAAATTTTGAAGGTAACACAACAGGCTCAATATCATGGTCATCGAAATTGGGCTTAAAATCAACGGCATCTTTGTTAATATCTTTTAACATTTCCATTGAAATTTTTTGTAATCTTGCCTCGGTGTACCTCATAGCTGCTGGAGAATCCCCGTCAACCGATCCAAAATTCCCATGGCCATCCACCAGCGGATATCTCATAGAAAAGTCTTGGGCAAGCCTTACAAGACTATCATATACTGCAGCATCACCATGAGGGTGAAAACTCTTTAACGTCTCACCTACTGTTGCAACAGATTTTCTGTATGCCTTATCTGGCGTAAATCCTGACAAAAACATTGTATATAAAATTCTTCTGTGTACAGGTTTCAAACCGTCCCTAATATCCGGTAGTGCTCTATCAACTATTACACTCATTGCGTAATCAATAAAGGATTGTTTCATTTCTGATTCAATATCAACCGGTATAATTCCACTTTCAAAATTTTCATCCGGAGTATTATTCATATCCGACATTAATTTATTGCTCCCTTCCGAAATACATAAATTGAGCTATGTTCTCTTGAACCACAAAATTATCAGAACTATGGCTCATACGCATATTTAAATCTTTCAATTCATATGTATATTTTTGTTATTATTTTTACCTCTATTTTTTATTATATAAATGATCTTAATTAGTACTTAAAAAAGCATCATAATCTATTTTAATAAAGTTTTCGTCTTCTGTCCACTTTATTATTTCTCGTACAATACAGTTAAAAAGCACTTCCCGAAATAATAAGGAAGTGCTTTTATATACTTAACTAAGCATTTTGCGATGTAACACTTAACTCTTAACTGGTCGCTGTTTTTTTATTAATATGCTTTAACCCATACCTCAGAGCATATTATAAACATTTGGGAGAGAAGCTTACGGACCTATATTAAAGCAAAGTTCATACATAGCTTTAAATAAATACTACTGAGCTTTCTTCATTGTTTGTTCTTTTTTTGGAATTCTTACAATGAATTCTACGAATTCTCCTCTGTCAATTTGTGCAGCTTTCGCATTTACACCTGATTTTTTCATTAAATCGATTGCCTGCCTTATTGTGTTTACAAAAATTCTTATATCCTTAATTGAACGAGTAAGACGTTTTTCATTCTCATATAATTTAGGGTTTGAATATTTATCAAGCGCTTTTTGAACTAGTTCTTCTGTTCTTTTAACATTTAGGTCATTTTCACAAACTTTTTGAAGGACTTTCAATTGGAGCTGTTCATCATGAAGTCTTAATAATGCTCTTGCGTGACGCTCTGTAAGTTTGTTGTCAGCAAGAATTTTCTTTACCATTGGAGATAGCTTAAGCAGCCGTATTTTATTTGCAATAGTGGATTGGCTTTTACCAATTTTCTGTGCTAATTCCTCCTGGGTTAAACCATGCTCATTAATTAAATTTTTATACCCTTCTGCTTCTTCCATATACCCGAGATCTTCTCTTTGTAAGTTCTCAATTAAAGCCATTATAGCCAAGTCATCTTCATTTACTTCAATAATTATTGCAGGAATCTCCTTTAATCCCGCCATCATAGAGGCTCTTAGGCGTCTCTCTCCCGAAACGAGTTCATAGTTTTTTGAAGCAGTTCGTCTTACATTTATAGGTTGAATAACACCATACTCTTTTATTGAATTACATAGCTCCTCCAATGAACCATATTCAAAGTTTCTTCTTGGCTGATAGGGATTAGGCCTTATGTTATCGATAGGTATATAAGTTATTTTTCTTTGGTCGGTTTTTTTTTCGGATCGATTGAACAGTAATCTTTCCTGTAAAGTCATAACGGCACCTTCCTTACTAAATTTTCTTTTGTTTCTTTAGGACACAAAGATTTCCATAACCACTATATTCGCCGATGACTTTTTAGAATCCTTTTTTTGATATGAACTTTCGATCGCATAAAACCCTTGATAATAAGGGTTTTCACGATTATTTTAGAGGGCTTTTTGTAGGCTTTCCACTCTTTCTTGGATACTTTGTCGGTGTCTGTCTAATTTTTTTGATCAAAATAATATTTCTTTCATTTTTTTCAAAAGGCAATATAAAATTAGCTACATGCTCTATCTCACCACCGAGAATGTCCAAAGCTGCTCTTGAGTCAGATATTTCATTTTCTACAGTACTACCTTTCATAGCTATAAAGTATCCACCAACGCGAACAAAAGGTAATATGTATTCACATAAAACCGACAAAGATGCTACAGCCCTTGCTGTTCCAACATCATAGATTTCTCTATGAGCTTTATCTTTACCTAAATCCTCAGCCCTACCATGTATTGCTTTAATATCAGATATACCAATTTCATTAATAACACTATCTAAAAAACGTACCCTTTTTTCAAGTGAATCCAAAAGTGTAACATTTAGATCATTTTTTACAATCTTTAGTGGAATCCCTGGAAAACCAGCACCCGTCCCGACATCTATAATATTTAATGCGTTTTCAGGAAGAAACGGGACGATGGAAATAGAGTCAATAAAATGCTTTATCACCACTTCTCTTTCATCTATGATGGCTGTTAAATTCACTTTCTCATTCCACTCTATGAGCATTTTATGGTAAAGTTCAAAACAGGTTATTTGTTTTTCTGTAAGCTGCACTCCATACTTTGTAAACCCTTTAATTAAAATATCCCTATTTTCGGAATTCATTTTTTCTTTTCCCTTCTCGTCTTTGCATTTAGATAAATAACCAAAACCGATATATCTGCAGGCGATACACCCGATATACGTGAAGCTTGGCCTAAAGAGCGAGGTTTTTGTTTCATAAGCTTTTGTTTTGCTTCAATTCTAAGACCAGGTATCTCTTCGTAATCTGTATCATCGGGTATAATTCTATTTTCCATTTTCTTAAATTGCTCAATTTGCTGCATCTGTTTTGAAATATATCCCTCATATTTAATTAATATTGATACTTCATCGGCAATAAAGTCTGGAAGTTCAGGCATTTGATCATCTACTTCTTTTAAAGCCCTATACTTAATTTCAGGTCGTTTTAAAAGATCATAAAGTTTAATTCCTGTTGAAATACGTGTACTTTTATATTTATCTAAAAATTGATTGACCTCATCACTTGGTGACAACACTTTTTTTCTTAGTCTTTTAATTTCATCTTTAATGGACTGTTGTTTCATAAGAAACTTCTGATATCTTTGTTCACTAATCAATCCTAATCTATATCCAAGAGGCGTCAGGCGAGCATCAGCATTGTCCTGCCTTAAGTGAAGACGATATTCTGCACGAGAAGTCATCATTCGGTATGGCTCTTCTGTTCCTTTTGTGACTAAATCATCTATGAGCACTCCAATATATGCTTGTGATCTATCAAGTATTATGGGTTCCTGACCTTTAATACTCAAAACAGCATTAATTCCTGCTATTAGTCCTTGTGCAGCTGCTTCTTCATAACCTGAGCTTCCGTTAATCTGCCCTGCTGCGAAAAGACCCTTAATATTTCTAAATTCTAAAGATAATTTAAGATCCATTGGATTAATGCAGTCATATTCAATTGCATATGCATACCTCATTATCTGCGCATTCTCAAATCCAGGTAAACTTTTTATCATAGCATGTTGAACATCCTCTGGCATGCTTGTTGAAAAGCCTTGAAGATATACTTCCTCGGTATTTAAACCTGTTGGTTCAATAAAAATTTGATGTCTGTCTTTGTCAGCAAATTTTACTATTTTATCTTCAAAAGAAGGACAATATCTGGGACCTATACCTTCAATTACTCCACCATAAAGGGCTGACCTATGGAGATTATCCCTTACTATTTTGTGTGTATGTTCATTTGAATATAACAAATAACATGAAATCTGATCCATCTGTATATTCTTATCTTCATTTTCAAACGAGAAGGGTATAATTGGCTCATCTCCCTTCTGCTCAATCATATTTGAAAAATCGATACTTCTACGGTTTAACCTTGCAGGAGATCCGGTTTTAAACCTAACCAATTCTATCCCATGTCTTTTTAAGCTTTCAGATAAGGAATTCGCAGGTAATAGTCCATCTGGACCTGCATCTAAAGATACATCTCCTATAATAATTTTACTTTTTAAGTACGTACCCGTTGTAAGTATAACGGTTTTTGCAGGAAAAAAAGATCCTATATGAGTTTTAACGCCTTTTATCTTTTCATCTTCGATAACTAGCTCAACAACCTCAGCTTGGCACAGATGAAGGTTTTCCTGTTTCTCTAAAACATGCTTCATTTCACTTTGATATGCTCGCCTATCAATCTGAGCACGCAAAGAAAATACTGCAGGTCCTTTCGCGGTATTTAAAGTCTTTGACTGTATTAACGTTTTATCAGCACAGCGACCCATTTCACCGCCTAAAGCATCTATTTCCCTAACTAAATGTCCTTTTCCTGTCCCACCAATATTTGGATTACATGGCATGTTTGCAATACTATCAAGATTTATTGTAAAAATAGCAGTCTTAAAACCCATTCTCGCAGCTGCAAGGGCTGCCTCACAACCCGCATGTCCTGCTCCCACAACTATTACATCATAAGTCTTATGAATCTTACTCATTCCTATCCCCTTACTATTTCCCTATACAAAAACGCTCAAAGATGTTCATAACTACCTCTTCTGAAATCTCATGTCCGGTAATATTTCCAATCTTTTCAGCTGCTTCTTTTATATCCATTGCAATTAAGTCCAAAGTCATACCGCCATCTGCGGCAAAAAGAACTGACTTAAGACTATCTAACGTTTCAGCCAATAATTTTTTATGCCTTGCATTTGTAATAATAACTTGATTCTGTGTATCAATTTCAGTCTTGTTGACATAATTTTGGATTGCCTTCTCCAAGACATCTATACCTGAATCCTCTAAAACTGAGATTTCGATAACTTCCGGTATTATCTGTCTGATTTCTTTTAACTTTCGCTCGTCGGTTTTATCGGTTTTGTTTACTATAAATAAAGTCTTTTCTTTAAATTTACTAACATTTTGCAAAATATCTTGGTCTGTTTTTTCAAAACCTGTTTGCCCATCTAGAACAAATAATATCAAATCTGCTGTATTTATAACCTCAAGAGCTTTTTCAACACCAATTTTCTCCACTTCATCCGTCGCTTCTCTAAGTCCGGCAGTATCTAATAGATTTATTGGTATACCTCTAATATTAACATATTCCTCCAAAACATCTCTTGTTGTACCTGGAATATCAGTAACAATAGCCCTGTTTTTCCCTGAGAGTCGATTGAGTAAAGAGGACTTTCCTGCATTTGGTTTACCTATTATGGCTACGTTTATTCCTTCTCTTAATACTTTTCCATAATCAAAGCTTTCTATTAAACTTTCAAGTTCTACTATAATTTCATTAACTATATCTACACACTTAGAAATTGTAACCTCTTCGAAGTCATATTCTGGGTAGTCTAAATTTACCTCAATTTCTGCTAAAATTTCAATAAGTTTTTTCCTTATTGAATTTAGCTTTTGAGACAATCTGCCTTCTAATTGTGTTACGGCTACAGTTGAGCTCTTTTCTGTAATTGAGCCGATCAAATCCATTATGGCCTCTGCCTGAACTAAATCAATTCTACCGTTCAAAAAAGCTCTTTTAGTAAACTCGCCTGCCTCAGCAGGTCTTGCTCCATGTCTAATTAATAAATCAAGAATCCTTTTTGCAGTAACATAACCACCATGACAATTAATTTCTACAACATCCTCTGTAGTATAAGTTCTGGGAGACACCATTTTTGTAATCAATACTTCATCTATAATCTCATCCTTACCAGGATCAACTATTTTACCATAGTGTATTGTGTGAGAAGGATATTCAAAGAAATTCCCTTTCCCTTTAAAAATGGTTGAGGCAATATCAAATACGCCTTCTCCACTCATTCTGATTATAGATATCCCTGCATTTCCAATTGCTGTTGAAACAGCTGCAATAATATCGGATTGTTGATTATTTTTGCTTAGCATATTATCACCTTTGTTTATCAATGAAAAAAATGGACAACGGTTCCCCATCGTCCACTCCCCCATTTCTTTTATGCCTATTTAGATTNTCTTTTATACTTAATTACAACTTTTCTATGAGGTTCTTCACCAATACTATATGTTTCTACCGATCTAAAACCTTGAAGGGTGGCATGAATTATTCTTCTCTCATAAGGATTCATTGGCTCTAAAGTTATACTCTTTCTGTTTTTAGCAACCTTATCAGCAAGCCTTTTTGCAAGCCTTTTAAGGGTTTCTTCTCTCTTTTCACGATAATTACCAACATCAAGAGTAACTCTAATAAATTTATCACTATTCTTATTAATTACTAAACCCAACAAATACTGTAATGAGTCAAGAGTTTCTCCTCTTCTGCCTATAACGATGCCTATATCTTCAGCAGATATTTTAACGTTTATACTATCTTCTTCGATAGTAAATTCTAACTGTTCATCAATTCCCATTGAATCAAAAATAGGCTGTAAAAATTCCCTTGCTATTGTTTCGAAATCTATTTTCTTATAGACCCTTACTAATGCATTTCTTCCGCCAATAAGTCCAAAAATACCTTTGCTTCCCTCATCGATAACTTCGATCTCTGCATTTTCTTTTTCTATATTTAGCTCTGATAAAGCTTCTTCTATAGCAGATTCAACAGTCTTTCCTTCTTTTTCAATATACTCCGACACCAATTATCACTCCTTTTTATTTCGGACATACTTCTCTATAAATAATTGTTGAGCTATCTGGAATACATTACTAACAGTCCAATATAATGATAAACCCAGAGGTGTCTGGAAACTGATTAATAATGTCATGAGAGGTCCTACATACATCATCGATTTACCCGTTTGATTTGCTTGTGCGTTTGAACTTTGACTTGTCGACCTCATTGACAACCATGTAGATAAGAACGTAGTGCCCACCGCAATTACTACCATAACTAAAGCCATAATATAGACTGAAGGATTTTGTGCTATGACATTGAAATCATATGATGGCTTTACACCAAGGTTTATTATACCTAAAAAATCAAGGCTAATTTTCTCCATTCCTTCTTGTGCTACATTTGGAATCTTATTCATGGCATCTATTACGTTGATCTCATAGTATGGATTTCTTTCAAATAGCTCTGCAACAGCCAAAGGATCTGTTTTTATATCTTCAAATTTATCTATAAAAGTAAACTGTTTGCCTTGAAAAAACTCAGGACGTAAGTTCATGATGCTAATTACTACGCTTCCGATAGCTTCTTTAGTCCACCCCAACATATATGTAAGGGGTCTACGAATTGTATAAAAAAGAGAAAAAATGATTGGTAGTTGAACTAACATCGGTAAACAACCACCAGCAGGATTAACTCCCTTTTCTTGATAGAGCTTCATTGTTTCTTCATTCAACTTTTCTTTATCATTTTTATATCTTTTTTGTAATCTTTCAAGTTCTGGTTGTAATTCTTGCATCTGTTGTGTTGATTTTATTTGTTTTACAGTTAGCGGCAACAATGCACATTTAATAAGAACTGTAAACATTATAAGAGATAGTCCATAATTATGAAAACCAATTGTATTATATATAAAATACAATACTTTTCCCAATATCCTAGCTATAGCGTCAAACATGTTTATTCTCCTTCCCGTGGTACAGGGTCATATCCGCCTGAATGAAAAGGATGACATTTTAAAATCCTTTTCAACGATAAAAATAACCCCTTAAACGGTCCATGTATTTTTATGGCTTCATACGCATATTGGGAACATGTAGGGTGAAACCTGCATGTGCTCTTTCTTTTGAGCGGTGAAATATATTTTTGATATATTTGTATAAGCCATAACATAATTTTTTTCATTTTATTTCCTGATCAATATATTTAGTTTTTTAGCAAGATAATTTAGTTCTTTATAAATTGTATGAAAATCTGGCTCTATGCTTCCATCGGTTTTTCTTGCAACAATCACAAAATCATATCCTGTTTTTAAATTATCTTGAATTGATCGATAGCTTTCTAGTATTAATCTTTTAATACGGTTTCTTTTTACGCTCTTTCCATATTTTTTACTGGCAGTTATACCAATTCTGTTAATTTGTGAGTAATTTGGTAACATATACATAGCTAAAGCCCTTGAAACCGCATACCGACCTTTTCGGTATATATTTTGAAATTCCCGGTTCTCTTTTATTTTAATTATATCACCCATTTTATTTTTACCGGCCTAGCTAAACCTAAGTTCTAGTTTCGCTTCATAATAATTATCTCCACCACTATTTCCTCTAATACCACTATTGTACTCTTCTTAATTTTAGCAAATTTATTCTTATATGCAAATACATTTACTATATATACCATATATTTGTTTTATCTAGCATATCGCTATGTAGAAAAACTTTTATCTGGATGTACAATATATATGGTGGTTATTAGCATTAAAAGCGCCCCACCATATATTGTACAACTAATTAATATTAAGATTCATCCGCCAAGGTACATTCACAAAAACTTTTTNTTGTCTTTTTTGCAAATAGAGTACTTTAGCATAAAATAAACATATCGCTATTTACAATTTGTATCCACCCCTAAGGCTAAAGGGGTCTGAGCGACTAATGGAGTTAATTTTTCAAAGCTATAAAAAATATACTTTGTTTTTACAAGTTAAGAAAAAAGACCACATATCTGCGGTCTTAAGCAGTTAATCTTTTTCTTCCTTTAAGCCTTCTATTTCTTAAAACTTTTCTACCATTTTTAGTTTTCATTCTTTTACGGAAGCCATGCTCAACTTTTCTTTGTCTTTTTTTAGGTTGATATGTTCTAAGCAACTTTCGCACCTCCATTCAATAAAGCATTATATAAGCTATATTGACATAAATCAATATAATTAAATATCAACAGACGTAAACCTATTATATATTAATAAATTTCACTACGTCAATAACAAATATAGAATATTTAGTTTATCGAATATCCATAGTTAATAAATTCCTATTTTCTAATATAATTAATTGTCTTTATTTGAGATAACAAAGTATAAATAAAGCAACCTCAAATGTCCCAATTTTTCAGTTGATTTTTTATTACTTTTCTAAATAATCGTTTTATTGAAACATTAAACTAAGTTTGTTATAGTAAAAAGTAGCGGTTATTTTATGCCTGGAGGAATTAAGATGTTGTCGATACAGGAAATATGGAAAACAGTTGAAGACCTTTTAGAATCTGAATTAACTAAAATCAGTCTTGATACTTGGATCAAAACAGCAAAACCATTACATATAAAGCAGGATATATTTACAATTGAGGCTCCTTCAGAATTTAACAGGGATATACTCAAATCCCGTTATATTCCTCTAATTACTAACACAATAAAGGTAGTGACAAATAAAGAATACCAAGTTGAAGTAGTTATCAAGGATACACAAAATGAATCAATAAATATTATTTCTGATGATGAAATTAATACACATTCTTCTGTTTTAAATCCAAAATATACTTTCGATACTTTTGTAAGGGGTAATGGAAATCAATTTGCACATGCTGGAGCTGTAGCTGTTGCCGAATGCCCTGCAAAAAGATATAATCCATACTTCATTTATGGTGGAGTTGGACTTGGGAAGACCCATTTAATGCATGCCATAGGTCACTATATACTAGAACAAAATCAGGATGCTAATGTTTTATACGTCACATCCGAGAAGTTTACAAACGAACTTATTAACTCAATTAAAGACGATAAAAATGAAGAATTTAGAAATAAATACAGAAATATTGATGTTCTCTTAATAGATGATATTCAATTTATAGTTGGAAAAGAGAGAACACAGGAAGAATTTTTCCATACATTTAACGCACTATACGAAGCTCAAAAGCAAATAATAATTTCTAGTGACAAAGCACCAAAAGAAATTGCCACTTTAGAAGAAAGACTTAGATCCAGNTTCGAATGGGGCCTTATTGCAGACATTCAGGCTCCAGATGTAGAAACAAGAATTGCTATCTTAAGGAAAAAAGCACAACTTGAGAAGTTCGATGTGCCCGATAATGTTTTGGCATATATTGCTGAGAATATTGTCTCGAATATCAGAGAATTAGAAGGTGCTTTAAATAGAGTAGTTGCTTATGCTTCATTGTCAAATAGCAATCTTGATATTGATTTGGCAAAAGAGTGTCTGAAACAATTTATATCTGATAAAAAGGTTAAGGATATTAACCCNAATACCATTATGAAAACTGTTGGCCGTTATTTTGATATAAACCCAGAGCTTTTCCTTGGTAAAAAGCGTTCAAGAGATATAACATATCCCCGTCAAATAGCAATGTACTTATGCAGAGAATTAACTGATCTATCTTTCCCAAAAATAGGCAGTTCATTTGGCGGAAGAGATCATTCAACGGTTTTACATGCATATGATAAGATTTCTGAAGAAATAGAAAAGATCCCTGAGACCAGAAGAGCTGTAAGTGAAATGAAAAAGAATATACTTGGGAAATAATTTTAATTATAAATTATCCTCATAGATATTTTTTTAAAGAATTTTTCATCAACAGAATCGTGTGGATAGCTTGTTTTTTTTTCTGTGGATAACTAAAATAAAATAGTAATTTATTATTCTGTTAATAAAAGTACAAAGTACCCACAGATATTTCAACAGGTAATAAGCTGGGAAATATCTAATGTTGAGATGGTTTTCAACAGAATGCACACCCCTTATTACTATTACTACTAGTATTATAATTAATTATATTAATATAAAGGGAGGTTTAGAACATGAAATTTTCCTGTAATAAACAAGATTTAATGGAAGCTATAAATATTGTACAGAAAGCCGTAATGACAAAAGCTACTATACCCATACTTGAAGGTATCTATATTGAGACAAATGATAGTTTAAAAATGGTAGGAAATTGTTACGATATGGGTATTGAATGTTCTATTAATGCAGATATCCAACAAAAAGGTTCAATTGTTTTAAATTCAAGGATGTTTGGAGACATTGTAAGAAGACTTCCAAATTCAGAAGTGTTTATACAAGTTAAACCCAATTTCAATGTTATTATAGAATGTGATAATTCATATTTTGAGATTAAGGGGTTATCAGCTGAAGGATATCCTATGCTACCAACAGTTGAAGAAGAGCAAAAAATTTCTGTGTCGCAAACTTCGCTCAGAAATATGATCAGAAAAACCATTTATGCAATTAGTAATGATGAAAACAGGAAGATATTAACAGGATCATTGATAGAAGCTAATGATGGTGATCTTTCAATGGTGGCACTTGATGGGTTTAGATTAGCTGTAGCTAAAGTAATGATTAAAGAAGATACAAATTTTAAAGCTGTTATTCCCGGAAAGAATTTAACTGAGATCTACAAAATTTTAGAACAAAGTGATAAAGATGTAAAAATTACTTTATCTAAAAATCAAGCTTTGTTTGAATTGGAACAATGTAGAATTATATCCAAACTTCTAGAAGGCGAATATATGAATTATAAAAACTTTCTTCCTGAGCAATTTGAAACAAATATTGTAGTAGATGTTTCTGAGATTATTGAAAGTATTGAAAGAGCTTCACTTATAACAAATGATGATAAGAGATATCCAGTAAAAATAGTAATTGAAGACAATAAAATGCTTATCACATCAAATACAGATGTGGGAATATCAAAAGAAGAGTTATTAATTAACATCAATGGAAATAATATGACAATAGGATTCAATCCAAAATACTTACTAGATTCTTTAAAGGTAGCAGATGAAGAAAAAGTTGAAATTTTCTTTAGTTCATCAGTAGGACCGTGTATAATTAAGCCAATCGAAGGAGATAGTTTTGTATTTATGATTTTACCAGTAAGAATAAAGTAAGTTTTTTAAACACTTCTATGTTTTCATACTATAAAGCATAGTAAAGTGTGTTAATGTTATATAGTAAAAGCCTTTGGTATCTATTCAGGATTAATGCATTTACTCTCAGAATTTATAGTCTTAGGCTAAAAATATTGATTGAATGAAAGGAAAACTTCTTTAAGTAGTTAGAGGTATTTAATGGAAATTATAAAGATTACAACTCCTTACATTAAACTAGATCAATTGTTGAAGTATGCTAATATATGTTCTAGTGGTGGTGAAGCCAAGGAAATAATACAAAACGGACTAGTGTTAGTCAACGATGATGTGCAGTTTCAACGCGGAAAAAAAATAGTTGATGGCGATGTTATTTCCTTTGAAAATCGAAGATTTGTAATACGCCAGGATGGGAATATTGATGGAAATAAAAAAATTACAACTTAAAAATTTCCGGAATTATTTAAGCGAAGATATTTTTTTTTCGAAGAATGTAAGTATTATTTATGGAGAAAATGCGCAGGGAAAAACCAACATAATAGAGGCTTTATATTTGCTTTCAACTGGCAAATCTTTTAGAACAAACAACACAAATGAGTTGATAAGACATGGTGAATCTTTTTTTAGCATATGCCTTGAATTAGAAGAGAATAATTATCCACAAACTATAGAGATAAGATATGAAAAAGGAAATGGTAAGAAATTATTTATAAATGAAATAAAAAAAGACAGAATGTCGGATATTTTAGGAGTTGCACCAAGTGTACTATTTTCTCCAGAAAGCCTAACTTGTATAAAAGGTTCACCTGGAGAAAGAAGGAAGTTAATTGATATAGTTTTATGTCAAATAAGCAAAAAATACCTCCATAATTTGCAAAATTACAATAAAATAGTTAAGAATAAAAATATGTTGTTAAAGCAAATCCAAGCAAATAAACAACATAAACATCAACTTGATGTATGGACTGAAAGTCAAGCAAAGACAGGTTCTGTCATAATCGAACAGAGAAAGCTATTTATAGATAGCATTGAAAAAAGAATAAAAAGATTAATGCTTGGAATATCCGATGGAAAAGAAAATGTGGATATTAGATATAAATCTTTTTATGAAGATGGGAAGGATATATATCAATATTTACTGAATACTATGATTGAAAATACTGAGAAAGAAATAGAATATGGAATTAGTCTTTATGGACCTCATAGAGATGAAATGGAAATATCTTTAAACAATAAAAATTCAAGGTTATACTGTTCTCAGGGGCAACAAAGATCATTAGCTCTTGCTTTGAATATAGCTATTATGGAAGAGATTGAACAGAACACAGGGAGGAAGCCAGTACTGTTATTAGATGATGTAATGTCTGAGTTAGATGAGAACAGACGTAATTTTTTATATGAGATTATAGAAAAAACACAAACAGTTATTACTACTACTGAAAGAATGCAGTTTGTTGAAATTGATGATAATAGAAAAATCAAGCATATACATATTAAAGAGGGTACTGCAGAATATGACACAATAATTTAAAAATTTCTTTATTTGTAATAAAATTTTTATGGACGGGTGATATAATGTACTTGCATATAGGTGGTGATCTTGTAGTTTCTGTTAATGAAATAGTAGCAATAGTTGATATGGAGAAGTCAACTATATCACAAGACACCAGAGTTTTCCTCAAAGTTTGTGAAGAAGAGGGTTTTATCGTTAATGTTGTGGAAAATGAGATGCCAAAATCGTTTATTATTACACAGGAAAAAAGCAAAAGTAGGGTTTATCTTTCTCCTATTTCGACAAGTACTTTACTAAAAAGATATAAGCAAATGGAGTATACTAGATAAAGCGGTAGAAGTGAATGGAGGAAAAAATTTATATGAGTTTAGAAGGAAATAAAGTCAATTATGGCGAAGAACAAATACAGGTTTTAGAAGGTCTTGAGGCTGTTAGAAAAAGGCCTGGAATGTATATTGGAACAACTTCATCTCGAGGATTACATCACCTTGTTTATGAAATAATGGATAACAGTATAGACGAAGCTCTAGCAGGTTTTTGTGATACTATAAAAGTAATAATAAATGAGGATAGTAGTATAACAAATATTGATAATGGTAGAGGGATACCAGTTGGTATACATCCAAAAATGGGAATCCCAACTGTTGAGGTAGTTCATACAATGCTTCATGCAGGAGGTAAATTCGGTGGTTCGGGCTATAAAGTTTCTGGAGGATTACATGGCGTTGGAGCAGCTGTAGTTAATGCACTTTCTGAATGGATGGTAGTTGATGTTTTAAGAGATGGAAAAATTTATAGGCAACGCTATGAGAGAGGTAAACCTGTAACTAAATTAGAAATAGTAGGTGACACAGACAAATCAGGTACAATAACTACATTCATGGCGGATTCTACTATTTTTGATGAAGTATCATTTGATTATAATATACTTTTAAAGAGATTTAGAGAGCTTGCTTTTTTAAATAGCGGATTATCGATACACCTAATTGATAAAAGAGCTGAAGTTGAGAAGGATGTAAAACTACATTATGAAGGTGGACTTATTTCATTCGTACAATATATTAATCAAAATAAAAATGTTATACATGATGATATAATTTACCTCAATGGTGAAAAAGATTCCTCACAAATAGAGATTGCTATACAATATACAGATTCTTATGTTGAAAATGTATTTAGTTTTGCAAATAACATTCCAACAACTGAAGGTGGAACTCACGTTACTGGTTTTAAATCAGCAATAACAAAAGTAATTAATGATTATGCAAGAAAAGCAAACCTTCTTAAAGAGAACGAGAAAAACTTATCAGGTGAGGATATTCGTGAAGGAATAACAGCAGTTATAAATGTTAAATTGACTGACCCACAGTTTGAAGGACAGACTAAAACAAAATTAGGAAATGCAGAAATAAGATCTCTTGCTGAAAGTGTTGTTACTGAGAAGCTTAATTATATTTTAGAGGAAAATCCAAGGACAGCAAAGATCATAATAGAAAAATCAATTACATCATGTAGAGCAAGAGAGGCGGCAAGAAAAGCAAGGGAATTAACAAAAAGAAAATCAGCATTAGAGACACTTGCTTTACCTGGAAAGCTTGCCGATTGTCAAGAAAAAGATCCACGATTATGTGAATTATTCATAGTGGAGGGAGATTCTGCGGGAGGTTCAGCAAAACAAGGAAGAGACAGAAAATATCAAGCCATACTACCTTTATGGGGCAAGATGCTAAATGTTGAGAAAGCCAGGGCTGATAAAGTTTATGGTAATGATAAACTTACTCCTGTAATTACTGCTTTAGGAGCAGGTTTTGGCGAGGATATGGAACTTGATAAACTTCGATATCATAAAATAATTATTATGGCCGATGCAGATGTTGATGGTTCCCATATAAGAACTCTTTTGTTGACGTTTTTCTTTAGATATATGAAACCTTTGGTTGAAAATGGACATATCTATGTTGCATTACCACCATTATATAAAGTAAGTAAAGGTAAAGATGAAAATTATGTTTATAATGAACGTGATTTAGATAAGCTTTTAAGTGAAAAAGGGTGGGAAAGAGGAGACAAAAATCTATCACTTCAAAGGTTTAAAGGCTTAGGCGAGATGAATCCAGACCAACTTTGGGATACAACAATGAATCCTGAAACAAGAAAAATGTTAAAGATTGATTTAACCAATCCCATAGTTGCTGACGAAGTATTTACAGTACTAATGGGTGAGAAGGTAGAGCCAAGAAGAGATTTTATACAAGAACATGCAAAATTTGTAAACAACCTTGATATATAACATAACACAATAAACACAAGCATAACCAAACACAAGGTGAACGGTTCGGTTGTGTTAAGCGAAACAAAACAAGAAGTCTTCCACTTCTAAGTTACATTACTATTGTGATGGTGAAGGTGGGAGACTTCTTGTTTTATCTTATTAAAATGGGGAAATACAAAATGTTCAATTTTTCTTTCTTTTGTTAATTGCAAGTCAAAACTAACAATTCTTAAATGGACCTTTTACAGCAAAATCCTAAATTGCATAATATCTCTTAGTAGGGTGAATTCTATCGAATTATGTGGTAATATATAGTAAAATTCTACATGCAAAATGGATTATCATAAAAAATTATTATTATTGTGCTGCTTAATTCACTATAATTAATGAATTATGTGATGAAACAATATGGGTTTTGACAATACGAATTTAGTTTAGTCAGACAAACATCCAGCAATTTAAAGTTAACATCAGGTAGATGAATGCACTAAATCATAAGCGACACAAAGTGTCCTATAAGAGGAAATCAGAACTGTCATCAATAGCCTAAAGAGATTGTGGCACGAGCATTAGTAGAATTCAATAGTGATACTCAATTACCAAAGATCAAGATTGTATCCAGTTTATTTTTGGATAAAGGAAAAATCCACTGGAGGTTTTTAACTGAAAATTATGATATAT
>JGI24708J26588_10001488_pt1 | contig 18608 bp, 15 predicted proteins | sample BioPla1DNA2_FD_26588 | JGI IMG/M metagenome (IMG submission 26588) | reverse complement strand
ATTGCCCGGCTAAATTTGAACCCCAAGCCATAATATTGCCATTATCAAGCAAAGCCTGACTATGACTGCCGCCACCGGCAATGGCAACAACATTGGAAGGTAAACCTTTTACATTAACCGGACGCAAACTATTATCGTTACTACCATTTCCTAGCTGACCGGCAGTATTAAGGCCCCAGGCCATTACCCTACCGTCAGTCAGTAAGGCCAGACTATGGAAAGCGCAACCGGCTACGGCTACTACCCCTGACAAGTTAAAGACTTCATTCGGGGCAGTCCTGTCAATTACATCTCCTTCTCCTAGCTGCCCATTGTTATTGCTGCCCCATGCTTTAACTCTTCCGTCAGCAAGGACGGCCAAGCTATGAAACCCGCCGGCCGATATGCCTACGGCATTATGCAGCAGCGCTACCTGTGCCGGATAATTACGGTCAGATTTTATGCCATCGCCGAGCTGACCGTTATAATTGCGACCCCAAGCCCAAACAGTTCCGTCAGCCTTAAGTGCTAAGCTGTGCGCCGCGCCGGCAGAAATAGCAACTATTTCGGAAAGCCCTTTAACTGCTACAGGCGTCGGGCTGTTCTCGCTAGAACCACTGCCAAGCTGACCATTGGCATTAAGCCCCCATGCCATAACCGTTCCATCGGCCAGCAACGCCAAACTATGTGAACCGCCGGCTGCAACCGAAATAACCCCGTCTAAATTGTTAACAGGTATTGGCACCCTGCTATCTATCTTAGTACCAACCCCTAATTGACCGAATATATTAGCACCCCAAGCTAATACCTTTCCGCCTTTGTATCCCATCCAAATCACTCCCTGTATATATCGACTGACTGTCCAAACTTCTTAGAGATTATATTATCCCCTTAGAATCACTTAGGACACTAAAAAAAATGGGCCTTTCGGCGCCAATAAACATTAAATGATGCTAATAGCACAAGATTTTACTCACAAAGAACTCCGTCATTGAGCAGATTTTCGTCAGACTCCCAAGTTTCGACAATTGCCTTTGCTGTGCGACAATCAAAACCCATGCCCATTAGATAGCTCATTAACGCCACTTCTATTAGAACATGCCTGGTATTTTGCGTATTAATCTCCCGCAGGCCATGGCGAACGGCAGGTTGCACTTGGAGTAGAAAATTACAGGCGTTCAACGAATTAGCCCTAGGGCCTAGCGAGTAAACTGAAACATGTCGTGACCTACCTAAAAAATTCCTCACTAGATTATACATCTCCTTTCACGTCTATCTATAATATACTATGCAGGAGATACTTCTTATGTGAAGTGTGAGTAATTTATCCGAAGCGGGAGTATACCACTACGGGTACAGGCGAGCGGCTAAGTCCCTGGATAATTTCGACTAGAATTCAGATGGCGTTAAAACGCCATCTGAATTAAGTCTCCATTTATATTAATGTTTCAATTGTGCCGATAACGTCGCCGCGATGATTTTTCAGAACCGGCGGAAACATTCTTAATAATTCTTGGTGCTCGGCTGATGTTATTAAGTCGAGGCGCTTTAATACGCCTATTACCGCCGGGTTAATAGCGCGATAACTACCATCCTCAATTTTAAAGCTTATACCAATACCCTGGTTTACATCTGCCAGACAGTAAACGGCTTCGGCGCCAATCTTAGCGAGGATACGGCCTTTAGTCAAATTCATTACAGCAGTATCAATCCGCCCGGTACCAGCTACTACGCTGGGGTGAGCCAGCATCGCGTCCCTAATGGTTTTAACCGCCTCAATATTCTGGCCCCAGTTTGCCGTGTCAGGCCGCCCCAGCCGTGCATAAGCATATGCCATATTCTTGAGCGGCAGGTAAAAAACAGGAACACCGCAGCCGTCAATGCCAATCTCGACTTCTTCAGCCTTTAATCCGGCGGCATCAGCTACTGCCGTATGCATAACCTTTTGTACCTCATGGTCGGATTCAGTATAGCCTTCGACTGGTAGCCCAAGCATTTTGCACAGTGCCAGCATCCCGGTATGTTTTCCGGAGCAGGCATTGTGTACAGCCTGATATTTTTCATTATTTAGCATAATTGCTTTGGCCGCTTTGCTATTCATTGGTTTAGCCGAACCGCAGGCTAGTGCTTCCTCAGTAAGCCCAACTTTCAGCAACGCCTTGCGCACTAAATCGACATGCTGCTGTTCACCGCTATGCGATGATACCATCAGCGCCAACTCTTCACTCGTAATATCATACTTGGCCAACCCGCCTTCGAAAACAAAAGGCAATACCTGAAACGGCTTAGCTGCTGAACGCCAAAACATCGGTAGATCGGGATTTCCAACACTATCAACTAACTTACCCTGAACATCAACAACAGCAATATCACCGCGATGTAAACTCTCTACCTTGCCGGCACGCGTATATTGCAGCAATATTTCACTCATTTGACTTCCTCCTTGGTTGGTTGCATATCTGGATAATATCTTAGCTATTTTCTCTGACTCAATATTGATTTCCTGCCTGCCATCATTATCATGTACACCTTTTAACCTTGTCAGTCGCTTAAATACGCGCTAAACTTATACCAGTAGTTACCAACATACACGGGAGGTATTTGTTTATGAGATTAACTAAACTGCTCATGACCTTTCTTGCTATTTTTCTACTTATTATCACCCCGTCTATAGGCAAAGCGAATTCAGCCTACATTATTAACGGAATATTAACTGAATCGGCGCCGGAAACTTTTGAATCCGACGTAAAACAAATCACTGAATTTAATAACTGGTATAACCGTTATACCAATTACCCAAGCGGCTACAGCATGATTTATCCCCGCGACATGATTGTAGATGTTTCCCTTTCAGCTGTGCGAACAGTCTTTGCCAATAATATAACTAAAATCGAAGTTTATTATGATGATTTTAGCAACACTGAAACCACGGCACGTAATTATATTCATTATGGGAATAGATTCCTCCGTAATACCGACGACCATACTGTAACTTTGGACTCAACCTTTTCCGTGAACGGCTTTAAAACGCATCTGCTGAAATGGGAACGCCGTAAACTGGCCCGGGTAGAGAACGATAAGAACTACTATGCCTCAGCTGAGATTATCAAAAACAGTTCCGAGGTGTATACCATCTTTATCAAATCAAGCCAGCCGATTCAAAACGAATTGGCTATAATAGAAAGCTTTAAAATCATTGATAAACTGGGCCAGGCTGGTATCTATAAACGCAACGCAAGATCATTTTCCAAGTTCAATAGCGAAACTGTCAGCTTTTATGACAAGTATTTCAGCCCCACCAGTAAACTAACCTGGGGCCTGTTTGAACCCTCTGCCCCCGAGACGTTTTCATACTTAGCTCCGCTTGAAACTGCTATGGATTATACCTTCCCTATTTTGCTTCGTTATCAGTCTCTTGAAGAAAACGCCCCGATTCGCGGTCTTAACAAAGCCTACGAACAAGGACGTTATGTTGAACTGACTCTCCAAACAGTTAATCCTGGCCTTGTCAATGCCCTCCGATCACAATCGGCAAACGCCAATGCTCGCATTATATACCAGATGCTTGACGGACAATACGATGATTACCTCCATGAGTACGCTGCCCGCCTTAAAGCCTTTGGGCATCCGGTTTTATTTAGGTTAAACAATGAAATGAATGGTGACTGGTGCTGGTATTCGGCCTATTATACTTCCAAAGACACTGACCTATATATCGCGCTGTGGAAATACATTCACTCAATATTTATGGCCGAAGGTGTTGAAAATGTTCTATGGGTCTGGAATCCCCATGATGTCTCGCGGCCTGACTTTAAATGGAATCACTACCTGACCTATTATCCGGGAGATGAGTATGTCGATATTATTGGACTAACCGGTTACAATAACGGCACCTACTTCCCCGGTGAAAAATGGCGTGAGTTTGATGAAATATATCAGCCTATCTATGATGAATACACTGCCATTTTCCCCAAACCATTAATGATTACCGAGTTCGCTTCAAATTCAGTCGGCGGGGATAAAGCCGCCTGGCTCCAAAATATGTTCAATTCAATTAATAAGTACCCGGCCATCAAGGCTGCCGTCTGGTGGAGCGGTATCGATTATGACGAAAATGGCAACCCCGGTCGTATCTACCTAATTGACGAGAGCGAGGAATACCTCAAAATTTTCCGAGAAAACTTACCTGAATAAACTTCGAAATCCGGCTTGCGCCGAGCTTTAGCAAAAGCATAAGCAAATGAAAAAAGGGCAGTCTCAAAATAGTTTTTATACCTATTTTGAGACTGCCCCACTTTTATCCGACAGAATTCAGGTGGCGTTAAAACGCCATCTGAATCAAGTCTCCATTTATAACTTAGGAATTTTAATTGTGGAAACCATAAGCGCTGATAGCGCAATCAGCAAAAGAGCATTTAACTCGAACGGAAAACTGCCGCCGACTAGCGCAGCTCCAGCAAGAACAGGACCGGCCGCCGTAATCGGCAAGCCTAGATAATAGCCTTGAAATGATACCGTATTAAACCTTGCCAAGCGCAAGGCCCCGCAGATTGGGAATAACGCAGCCAGCAGATAGCCGTTCCAGCCAGCACTGATAAAATTCAGCATATACGCTATGATAGCAGGCGCTACACCAAACGATACTAAATCGGCTAGCGAATCAAGCTGTTTTCCAAATTCGCTAGCAACATTAAGTCTTCTGGCAATCCTTCCATCTAAACTGTCAAACAACGCCGCCCCAACAATTAGAGCAGTAGCTGCCCACCAGTCCTCCATCAAAGAGAGCAGGATAGCCATAATACCGGCGAAAAGATTAAAGACTGTCAGCATATTGGGGATCCATCTTTTGGACATTTACATCACCTCAGATGATCCTATTCCCTTGTTATATACACAATCTTAGGGGGGGTTCCTGTGCCGCCTTGGGTAGTATTTATGTCTGAAGTATCAGCCGGAGGCTGCTCATCAGTGTTTTCCGGCGATTTAGGTGTAATTTCGCCTTGATTCAGCAACTCCTCAAGTTCAGTGCCTTCAAGTGTTTCACGCTTAATCAGCGTTTCAGCAATCAAATGCAGTTTATCGATATTGTCATTAAGAAGTTTCTCTACTTCGGAGTATGCCGTTTCAACCAGTCGGCGGACTTCTTTATCAATAGCGTATGCTACTTCTTCACTGTAATTGCGGTCACGTGATATATCACGCCCCAGGAAGACTTGTTCCTGTCTGCGACCAAGCGTAATCGGACCAAGTTCATCACTCATGCCGTACTCGCAAATCATTTTGCGAACAAGTTCGGTTGCGCGTTCTAAGTCATTTTGCGCGCCTGTGCTAATTTCTTTCAGCACCACAGCTTCAGCGACTCGGCCGCCTAATAATGTCTTAAGCTGATCTAATAGCTCGGACCGCGTTGCATAATAGCGATCTTCCTTAGGCAGCATGAGCGTATAACCGCCAGCCCGGCCACGGGGAATAATGGATACCTTATGCACGGGATCAGTATGGGTAAGCAGCATGCCGATAAGGGCATGACCGGCTTCGTGATAAGCGGTAAGCCGTTTTTCTTTATCGCTGATGACCTTACTCTTACGTTCCGGTCCGGCGACTACCCTTTCAATTGATTCTTCAAGCTCCTCCATTTCAATACGCCGCTTGTTGCGTCTGGCTGCCAGAAGAGCGGCCTCATTGACTAGATTGCTAAGATCAGCGCCGGTAAATCCAGGGGTACGTCTAGCCAAAACCTCAAGATCTGCGCTTTTTTCAACCGGTTTGCCTTTGGTGTGGACCTTTAAGATTTCATGCCGACCTTTAACGTCCGGCCGGTCAACAGTAATCTGCCTATCAAAACGGCCCGGTCTTAACAACGCTGGGTCAAGGATATCCGGGCGGTTAGTTGCGGCAATAATTATAATGCCTTCGTTAACGCCAAAACCATCCATTTCAACAAGTAATTGATTAAGCGTCTGTTCGCGCTCGTCATGACCGCCGCCCAAACCGGCGCCACGCTGACGGCCAACTGCATCGATCTCATCGATGAAAACTATACAAGGAGCACTCTTTTTGGCTTGCTCGAACAAATCGCGCACACGAGATGCCCCAACCCCGACAAACATTTCGACGAAGTCAGAACCGCTGATACTGAAGAAAGGTACTCCGGCTTCACCGGCAACAGCTCTGGCTAACAGCGTTTTGCCTGTGCCGGGAGGTCCAAAGAGCAATACACCTTTCGGGATACGAGCTCCCAAATCGTTATATTTTTTAGGATGCTTTAAAAACTCTACTACTTCTTCTAATTCCTGCTTTGCCTCATCAGCCCCGGCCACGTCGGCAAAAGTCACCTTGATCTTGTCTTCACTATGCAGCTTTGCGCGGCTTTTGCCGAATGACATCACCCGGCTACCCCCGCCTTGGGTTTGCTGCATGATAAAGAACCATACGCCGATTAGCAATAAAATCGGCAGAATTGATGAAAAAATCGTCGTCCACCATGGCGGCTGCGGCGGCTGTTCGGCCTTAATATCTATATTTTTTTCCCGCAGTGTGGCAATAAGGGTTGGATCGTCTGGCACAACAGTTGTAAATTCTTTTCCATCTTTCAAACTGCCCTTAATGGTGTTATCTACTATTGTTACACGCTCAACATTTTGCTCTTCAATGCTTTTTAAAAGCTGAGTGTAGCTAATCTCCTGTGTGGTAGTTGTGCGTGACGAATAATAATCAATAATAGATATAGCAATGATGATAATTAATAAGTAGAAACTAACATTCCGGAAAAATTTGTTCAACAACTAGCCCTCCTCTCACTGGAGCACATACATAACAAATTTTGGCCTATACAGCAGAATATTATACCATTGATTGCAACATTTAACAATGTATTTTAGACCTTGTATTTCAACGTCTGCTTAAACAGCAGACGACTGCAGTCCAGCTAAATTTTATTTATAAATTTCTGGTTTGAGAACGCCAATGAACGGAAGATTACGATACTTTTCTGCATAATCCAGTCCGTAACCCACAACAAATTCGTCAGGAACAATGAAACCGTTGTAGGATATCTCAACATCAGCCTTGCGGCGTTCAGGTTTGTTCAAAAGCGTACATATCTTAACGCTAGCCGGTTTACGCGATTTAAGGTTTTCCAAAAGATACTTCAGTGTAAGACCGGAGTCAATAATATCTTCAACAATAAGTAGATGCTTACCCTGAACTTCTTCATCCAAATCTTTTAAGATTCGGACAATTCCACTTGATGTAGTCGATGATCCATAGCTTGATACCGCCATGAAATCAATTGCTACCGGCACCTTAATAGCCCGCGCCAAATCGGCCATAAAAATGACTGCTCCCCGCAGTACGCCAATCATGAGGATTTCTTTGCCAGCGTAGTCGGCTGTTATTTCCTCACCGATGGCTTTAATCCGTGACGCCAATTCTTCTTGACTTATCAGGACTTTTTCAATATCGTTCAGCATTACTTTTTCCTCCTAGTCTATTTCAATTGTTGAATTGTCAGCTGTAAAAATTGTGTTGTAGTTCTGATTACTCTACCCCGTTCTGCCTGGCGATAGCCGGTAACCCAAATTATGCCCCCCTTATCGCAAACTAAGAGAATACTGTCGCGTTCCTCCTGTGGTACTTTAGCGTCAATAAAAAAGTCCTTTAATTTTTTTGTACCTTTCAGACCAAGCGGTTCAAAACGATCACCCGGTAGTCTGGTACGGACATAAAGAGGAGCCTCTAAACTCCGCCAGTCAAAAACACCAACCTGCCCACCTTGCTTTTCCGGCCGCGTGCTACAAATTTCGGCAGTGATTTTTACAGCTAACTGTTCTATGTAGGTAATGCCTGGAATGGTTAGGTTGGTAGTCGGAACTGTCGCGACGGCAATTTTAGGTTTCCAGCCGACTAGAAGCTCATGATAACCCTTTTTAACCAATAAACGCCCTGGTAGCTCGACGATATTCCCCACAGCAGCGTTTTTTGCCATCATTATCAATCTTTCCACATGGGAAAAGGTTATTCCTTTTAAATTACCTTGTTTTTTTTCAACCGTCAAGCGTAAAAGTTCACGCTGGAGCGCAATATGTTGACTCAACAGTTTCCGGCAATCGATTGAATATGTACCTTGATCAGCCGTTACTATGGCTGGCCATAGCTGCTCGGCCGCCTTATTTATATAATCATGCTGTTCGCCGATAACAGCCGCCGTGCGAAAGAGAGTATCTTTAATTGCGGGATTATATTCTTTTTCAAGCAGCGGCACTAATTGCAGCCGTACCCTGTTACGTAGGAAATCGGTTTCAAAATTTGTTATATCTGTACGCGGACTGAGCTGATTTTGAAAGCAATAAGCTTCTATCTCACTTCGACTAACGGCTAAAAGCGGTCTAATAATTCCGCCGTTAGCGGCCTGCATTCCTCGTAGTCCGCCACTTCCGGCGCCTCGAAGCAAATTAATCAGGACAGTTTCGGCCTGATCGTCAGCATGATGACCTGTGGCAATCTTGGCGCCGCCTACAGTAACTGCGACTTTACGTAAAAAATCGTAGCGTCGTTCCCGGGCCTCCTCTTCGAGCGAACGGCCACTAGCCTTTGCATATTGCGGCACATCAATAGACGTCTTATAAAAAGGCAGGTTATATTCGGCACAAAAATCAGCAACAAAAGCGGCATCAGCCGCTGACTGCTCGCCTCTTATCATGTGATCGACATGCGCAACAACAAGCTGGAACTTATATTGAACGGATAATATATTAAGAATATGTACTAACGCCAGTGAGTCAGGTCCTCCCGAACATGCGGCGACAATTTTATCTTCCTTGGTTAACAACCTATTCTTATCAATCCAACCTTTAATTTTTTCTAACATGTTCAGTGCTATTCTCCACGTTATAGTTTATAACCAGCCGATAGACAGTAGAACTAACAAATATGCCAAAAGCTATTGCGCCGCCGATCATTAATGTCTTCATCCCCATCGCCACGCCTTCGGCGTAACGACCCTCGACCAGGAAGCGAATGGTAGTATACGCCTCGCCGCCCGGCACTAGCGGGATAAAGCCGGGTATAATAAAAATAGTTGCCGGTTTTCTCAAAAGTCTAGCCAACAGTTCGGCAATTATGCCAATGGCGATACTTCCCAAAAAGTCCGCTAATATAATATTTCCCCCGCTTTGGAGGGTTGTATACACAACTAGCCAAGATAATACGCCAACCATTCCATCGTAAAACAACAACCTGCGCGGCACCCGGTAAAGTACGCCAATTGCCGCAGACATAAAAAAAACTGCTGCTATTTTTAGGCCAAGCATATTATCACCTCACAAAGTGTACTGCAAGCCCGATTACTACCCCCATCGCTACTGCTGTGGCCGTCAGCGCCGCCTCCATGCCGCGTGACAGCCCGCTTAAAAGATCACCCGCTATAACATCGCGAATAGCATTTGTGATAGCGACCCCAGGTACCAACGGCATAATGCCGCCAATTATAACTGCATCTCTGTTAAGATACGGCAAGGCATTATCAAGTCCCGAACCTATTAAGGCGGCTGCCATGCCGCCAAGAAATTCAAATGTGAATTGAACACCATGCCGGCGCGAAACAATATGAGCGATAAAACGCACAGTTAGCGCAGCGCCAAAAGCCCCAAGCACCTCTGCACTATTTGCATTCTGAATAATAGCCGTTGTACCGCCGACTACTCCGGCTGCTAGCATCGACGGAAACAACGAGAATCCTGTTCGCTCACGACCGATATGTTCTAAAATACTGTATGCCCCCTGATAATCAATCCTCTGCGCTACCAAGCGCCGTGACAGTTCATTAACCTTAGCAATACGATCCAAGTTAATTGTTCGGGCCCGCACTCGCCACATTGAGGTAAGCAGATTTCCAGATGAATCATAGACCGTTAAAAACAACCCTGTTGGTATAACAAAACTTTCAACCTTTGCGGCCCCGCACGCCTTAGCCATATGCATCATCGTTTCTTCAACCCGGTAGGTCTCAGCTCCGTTTTTAAGCATTATTTCGCCGGCCAGCCCGGCAATTTTGACTATCTGCTCTAGCGAAATAGCCATTGCTGCACCGCCCTCGTCTATTTAGTCACATAATTCTTGCGAAACTGGTTATTCTCCTGCATTATTATACCAAATAGTATGCCCGCTACAAACATACTTTTTTACTCGTTTTAAAAAGGCCGCTAATGCGGCCTTAATGGTTTTTACAATATCGCTTATTAATTTACAACCGGCTGCTGAATAACTTTAGCTACCAGTACTGTCATATCGTCCCGAAGGCGGCCGCACGACAATTCAATTGCCTGCCTAAGCAAATGATCGGCAATTTCCTGAGGGTGGCCGTTATCAATACGCCGCAGGAAATTTACCACCCAGCTTTCCCGCTCAACCCCGCGCCGGGGCCCGGCGATAACATCGGCAATACCATCACTAACCATAACTATTATATCACCGGCCACTACAACCGTTTTTACAGGCTCAATCTCAATCTGTTGAATGATACCGATCGGCAATGATGAAGATTGAATGGTTGAAACCTCACGCACTCGCTTGATATAGCTTGGCGCGGATCCGACCTTTAAAAATTCGGTCTCACCGGAATAGGTGTCAATTATTGCCATGTCAACGGTAGCAAAGCTTTCTTCCGGGGTTTTTAACAACAGCAATGAATTGACTGTCTTAACAGCTACATCAACATCAAACCCAACCGCCAACAGTTTTTCCAGGAATCCGACCGCCATATTGCTTTCACCGGCTGCTTTGCTGCCGCTGCCCATCCCATCACTAAGCATGAGGGCTATCTTACCCTTATTAAGCGGCACAACAGCACTGGTGTCACCACACACGCCCTGCGGCTCTTTTGCGGCGCTTGCTACCCCTGTAATAACACTCAGACGGCTGGCTACCTGCATAGTCAGCTTGCATTTTGTGTTCTTGCCTTTATTGCCGCATTGCGCATGCAGCATAAGTTTCTCCTGAACCAGACTTGCTGCTAGCGGCAAAATTGAATTCTTACATTCGCGGTTGCCGTTACAAGGATTTTTACAGGCCTCTACCTTGGCCGCCCCTTTTGTCCCTGTAACCCGCACTTGCTCAAGCGGACACTCAAGCAGCGCGGCTTTAGTCTTTAACACATAGGCGAGCTCACGGTCGGAGCGCGGCTCCTTTGCAATCTCATGCGCAAGATTACCGATAATAGTTCCGGCCGCCCGCATTTGTTCGGTAACCATTTGCCGGTGATCGATTAATTTTTTCTGCCAGAAGGACAATGACCTGTTCCGCTCTATTACCATATTTACCGTCTCAGCTAGTTCAGTACGCCTAACGCAGTTATCCTTAATCAAACGCGGCAGATTGCCGTCTTTAAGCGTTTCCCCTTGTCCTCTTGACATAATATCAAGCATAGCCTGATAAGTACGATAGAAGTTGTTTTCCCAACATTCTACCCTGTTGGAACAAGGTCCGCAGACCCGCTCACCGATAACAGCCAGCGCTCTGTTTAACTCATCATCACGGGCCTTCTCTTTGCCGCTTGCGGTAATCGAACCAAAAGCGTCAGCTAAATCTCCGAACATTTCCGCGATATTATTTATCTTGGCTTTAGCCTCATTAAGCACAGTTGATGACAATAGCAAGTCACCGGTTTCTCCGTCCTGAAGATTTTGCGTAAGTACCACTAGCCTTTTGGTAGGAATCAGCAAAAATAAGCCGGCTGATATGGCAACCTCGATCAAAACTAACATTAGATCCGGGGCTTGTCCTAAATATAGGATGGTAACAAGACTGCCTAGTATGAATCCCAAGATAACTGCAAATCGGCCTAGTCGTCTAAACACACCTGCCAGCAGTCCGGCTAGTGCATAAAGCGATATGGCGGTCGATACATTGTTTTCGGTTATTCCAATAACCAGCCCAACAGCAATACCGACTGATGCTCCCAACCCGGCGCCGCCGCTGAATGCCAGCGCCATGATAAGCAGCCCACCGGCAATGTCACGTACGCTGTAATCAGCCGCCGTCATATTGCCAAACCCAGCTACAGCAATGGCCAGCATGGCGGTCAAACAAATTAGACTATCATTTGAAACCCGGACGGTTGAATCTTTAATGAGCAGCGGCATACCATACAAAAAAATATATGTTGATACCAGACAGATAGCGGCATTGAACAGGGCAAACACCATACTGTATAAAGCTGTCTGTTGCCCGACAAGATTAACTGCCATTCCGGCAAATGCGGCGGCACAGGCAATCGCAACCGGAACAACTAAGAGTTTGCGATGCATAAGCGTAAGCTTGTCGGCTAACCGGAAATAGAGCAGGATACTAAAGCCATAAATCCACGCCTGCGGGTAATTCCCGCTCGAAATAACACCCGCTAACGACCACAGTGCCATTGCCGGTGCCCTGCTCCGGTCAGTATGGGCTACGGCTGCGAATAACGCCAAACCAAAGGGCGCCATTTCGCCCATTATAGCCACGCGCCCCAACAAAAAAGCCAGAATACTCATAAGAAGATGTCTATAAAGCAGGGTCCTAAAGACGGCACTAATTTTACTATTAATAGCAGTCCATGCAAACTTCTTCACCCTTGGCTTAGGTGACGGCGGCAGACTAGGGGCCTGTACTACATCTTCTGGCACTGAAACGACAGTCACTCTCGGCATAACTTATCCACCTCGTATCGTGTGTTACTTAATATTTTACATAAATTGTAAAACGGTGTATGTCTGAACAAGTCATACCAATCGTAAAAAAATCTGACACTATCCGCGAGAAAACTCAAAATTATCCCGGCCTATCAGCGACTTTTCATGTTTTGGCTGCATGATGGCTGCATTTTTTGTCGATAAAACTCAAGGGTATGCGCCTATAGCAAGTAAATTTTCAATGTGTAAAACACCGATATTTGGGGATTTTAAGCGCGAGGAGGTTATGTTTTTATGAAACTACTACTGCAGCCGCTCCCAATCCGCATTTTTCACTGGGTAATGTTTGTGTGCGTCATGGTCCTCCTATTCACCGGCTTGTATATCAATAACCCCATTTCAGCAATAACCGTTCCGCTAAACATGGTCCGTAAAATTCATAGCATGTTTGGTCTCATCTTAATAGCCAATTTGCTTGGGCAGATATATTACTATGCTGTTACAAAAAAATTTACCGAAATTTTATTACTGCCCGGTGACTGGGTCAACATGCGCAGTTTTACCCGCTATGTACTATTTATAACCGATGGCCACCCCAACTTTGGCCGCTATAATCCCGGCCAAAAATGGCTTTTCACTTCCTGGGGAGTAGCTGTGCTGGTAGCATCGTTTACCAGTATGATTCTGCTGTTTCCCGATAAAACTTCTTGGCTGCAGCTGCACCTAGGCGGCTTAAATACTGTCCGCATCCTTCATTATTTTGTCGCCATCTTTTTTGCGGCTACAATTCCGCTTCACTTTTACCTTGTTTTCACCGAAGATCCGGCTAAACTTCAAGCTATATTTACAGGTTATATTGAAAAAGAGCCTAACAAAACCGATAAAAATGATTAGAATCCTCCTGGTTTGGCAAGTTTATACTTATACCCATAATGAGGAGAGAGCTAACCCATGAATAGTCAGCGAATTTTGCTAATGGGCAGCCTGCTGCTTTTTTTAGCAGGGATAGCTTATAGCATGTTTTATCAATTTCTTCTAAATCTCGCCCATCACCATTCACTGCTTTATAATCTTGATATGGCGCTTAATATGGCCGTCAAAGGCGATTTTGAAGCAGCATCGGCCTTTGCCCTCCAATACCGGGCGGAAGCAGCAGCACGCGAAATACACAGCCGCATTCCCCTTGAACTGATGCTTACCGGTGCTCTCTGTGCACCGCTTTTGATTGCTAGCCGCTATATCGAGACAAGTGAACGAATGCAGCGTATTTTTGCCCTCCTAGTTGTACTTGGCGGTTTCGTACTGGCTTCGGGCGAAATCATCACCGTTTACGGACCTGAACGCTGGGGCTTTCTCATCACCCTAGGCGGTTATAGTTGGATTGCTTTGGGTCTCTTGGGCTATACCATTTATACCGCCCTCTACATGTGGATTCATGATACTCCAAAAACCAGCCGGTCCCGGCGTAACACCACCTCAAACTAAAAGCGGTGAGACTTAAACCAGCCTCACCGGATCATCTGACATATTTAACAGATGCACAGCACAAGTAAAACAAGGATCAAACGATCTTACAACGCGGCCGACCTCGATCAGACTCTCGGGGTCGGCCACTGGCGTTCCGACCAGAGCTTCTTCTACCGGCCCACGCCTTCCTTGAGAATCGCGGGGTGAGAAATTCCACGTTGTCGGCGTTATTACTTGGTAGTGTACCACCTTGCCGTTCTTAACTTTTAGCCAATGCCCCAGCGCTCCCCGCATCGCATCTGTTGTTCCATAGCCTTCACCGTTGGGTAGCGGCGTATAATGTAAGATGGTTGGTCCGTTCACAGCTAGCTGATCGAGCCAGCTAGCTGCTAACCGGCAGATTTTCAAGGTTTCATAAGCCCGGGCTACCACTCTGTCCATTGCTGAAATACCGCGTTGATAGTCCCCGCAGATGAAACCGCGCGCCAATGGCCCGGTTTCAAATGGCTGCCCATCATAGCGGGGTGCTTTTACCCATGAATATGCTTCGGCCTTGTCTCGATCCGGCACTGTAGTTCCTTCGGCAGGATGACGGGCATAGACCTGGTCGCTGTACCAGCTCGCGGTAATATCTTCAGTTATTTGAGCCATATCAACTTGTTCTACCCGACCCCGGTTTTTTATAATCCCTGGCTGAAATTCCTGCTTACCGGATACCGGGTGGGTAAACATGCCATAAGAGATGAAATTGCCGTAACCAATTCCTAAATTATAATAATCCTTATAATAGCTAGCGATAGTCAACACATCCGGGATATGAACCTTCTCAACCCATTCGGTTATTTCCGACAGGATGCTCCGGTAAGCAACAATCCGTTCACTGGACGCTTTTTCAGTAACTCCGCTCGGCAGGATTGTCTGCTGATGCGGTGTTTTTGCACCAAAAATCGCCATCATCTCATGAGCACGGGCTGACAAATGAACGCCTTGTTTCATATGCTCCAACAGCTCTGCGCTCACTTTTTCAGGTATCCGGTAATCACCATTGAGCCTAGGAACATAGGGCGGAATATCCGGTCCTTTTACATAATCAAAAAAAACCAACACGTAAAAGTGCCGGAGATGGTTTTGGATTATATCTGCGGCAAAAATAAGATTTGCTAAGTGTTGTCCATTGGGCGGCATTGCAACTTTGAATATCTGCTGTAAAGCGATAGCAGAAGCGACCGAATGGGCCGATGAGCATATGCCGCAAATCCGCTGCATAAAGAAGACGCAATCACGCGGATCCCGGCCAATCATCATATTTTCAAAACCTCGGAACAGTGTACCCGAAACATGGGCATCGATGACCTTGCCGCCTTGAATATCAACATCCAAGCGCATTGGTGCGTGAATTCGCGTAAAGGGAAATATCGTTTTAACAGCCATAGCTACTCCTTCTTACTTTCATTATGCCAAAAATCGCGGATGCGCTTCAAAAATGACTTTCGCTTACGGCGTTGGTTTTGTACAGCGAGGTTTTTGGTCTCTGCCATTAGCGCGTTCTGCTCTCTTATTAAATCATCAAGGTCTTGCTTTAATTGAGTAAGGTTTTCCGGTGGCAAACTTTCACCCGGTTTGGTACCTTTCAAATAGTGCTTATGAATTCGCCGGGCAAATACCCCGGCTGCCAGGTGAGTGCCAATCGCCCCTACTCCCAATACTGTCAGCGCCGCCCCAAGCTTTCTAACGTTGACAGCTACGGCCGGCGTTTGGATATCCGGCAGGTGGTTAAAAAACGGCATCATACCGTCAGGAAAGTGGGGGCTTGCGCAGCCGATGCATGGCGTCCCGGCTTTCACCGGCCAATTGACATATTGATTCCACTGACGGGTAGGGCAGTCGGCATGCGTAACCGGCCCCTTACAGCCCACTTTATACAAGCACCCGTCTTCACCCGGAAAGCTGGCAAAAATACCATCTTCAAACTGCTGTCGGCGATGACACAAATCGTGAATTGTCTTGCCGAAAAACAGCTTAGGCCGGTTATAGGCATCAAGCTCGGGCATTCCGTAGAATAGTAGATGAGTAAAAGTACCCGTCATCCAGTCCGGATTAGCCGGACATCCCGGAACATTAATAACTTGCTGCTTAATAACATCCCATACCCCTTTAGCCCCGCCGAGATTTGGATGGGCAGCTGCCGGTCCGCCATAGCAGGCACAATCGCCCACCGCGATTATATGTTTAGCCTTGGGAGCAAATTCTTGAAGGGCAGCCAGCCCGGTAATCATTGCCCCGTTCCGCATAAATATCTCATTGAACCGGCCATTATCAGCCGTCATAACCGAACCCTCAATAATCAGCCAAAATTTCCCCGACTCTTTATTAACAGTATCCATCAAGGCTTTGACCGCCAAGTCGCCTTGCGCCGAATTAAACAATACCGAATATCTAAGATCAAGCATTTTTGTAAACAATTCGAGTAAATTAGGATTGGTCGCATTATCAAGCGATATCGAATTACCCGTGCAAGTACCAAGTTCCAACCAAATTACCGGCGGCCTTGCTACCTGACGTTGTTCTTGGGCTTGTATGACTAGCGGAAATAGCTTTTCAGCTAAGCTCAAAGTCAAGGTAGAAGACATGCACAATCTTAAAAAATCACGGCGTGTAAGCATGACTGCCCCCTCTAATCGCTAGAATTTCATTATCTAAAGTTCCCAGTAATGGATTTTCTAGTCTATTAGTAATAATTTTATTGAAAAATTGATCTTAACACGAGGGCTAAAAAAAAGATTGCCTACCCTCACTAACTGAGAGCGGCAATCTTTTTTCGTGATTTGAGCAAATCAATAAAAGCTTCCAACCGGGTTAATATCCCGGCTTCACCTGACTGCTCGTCATATACAAGCGACAATACCGGAATATTCCTGTCTTGACTCACTTTTGGCAAAATGTTCTTGGCAATTACTTCGGGCATACAAGTGAACGGATAGACCTGGATTACACCATCATATCCAGACTGGCTCATGTCGATAGTATGGCCGATACTTTTTAGCCCGTGACCGCCGACATAATGACCAAGATATGGTTTGGCTAAAGCAAATAGGTCTTCATATTTATCCAGATACTCCCGTTTTCTTAAAAGGTGGCCGCGGACATAGTCGCTAAGATACATTATTTTATGAACTTCAACACCCATATTTCCTAATAGCCGTTCAATATTTAAGTTGATAAACGGCTCTATTGTTACGTAAATTTCGCCAACCAGCCCGATTTTAAGCGGCTCGGCATCATAACACATATCACGTTCAATTTTGGAAAGGGTATCCTGCAAAACATTTGTAATCTGCGGAATATCCTGGGAATAGGCAATATCAGTAACAGCTCGCTGCCAAATTGCATCGGCTGAACCAGGAGTTTTCTGACGAGGCCTAAGTGCGGTTAGGCCTTTTTCAATACTATCAAGCGCGTTCATCTTAGCGCCGGCAAATTTAAAGGCATGATAAATTTCCCGAAGACTCTTTTTATAAGCCACCTTGCGCAAATGTTTTAAAACGTCGACAATATCAGGTTCAATTACAAGCATATCAAACTTATAGCCAAGCTGCTGTAAAATACCTTTTTGCACTTCGGCATAATAGCCGAGGCGGCAGGGACCGACTCCGCCGCAGGTGACAAGAGTATCGGCCCCTTGGTCAAGCGCTTCAATAAAATTGCCAAGTGTGACCTTAAACGGCAGACAAACTGTCTCCGGTGAATTTTTTACGCCTAATTCCATGGTTCGCTTAGTAATCGGCGGCGGTGTTAATACCGTTCGGCCTAGGCTGGTAAAGAGGGCTTCAAGCACTATGGCCATCGTTCCCATATGCGGGTAAGTAATCAGCACAGAGCCCACCTCCGTCTAAGCATATCGGTAAATGCCTCCAGTCTGGTTATAAAACCAGCCTCAGCCGTATGCTCGTCAACCGTCAGCAGCATATAGGGGATTCCTCGTGAATGAGCATGCTGGCCGACAAGCTCAGCCGTCAGTGCGTCAGGTCCGCATGAGAATGATGTGAGGAAAATAATGCCGTCAACCTTATTGTCGGGCTGCATATATGCCAGTGCAGCTCCGGCCATGTGGTGACTATACGACCAAAAAAGCTTTTTCCCAAGCACCTTGGCGGCTTGATCAGCTTTCTGACTGTCAACCATTTCAGGCGTTACAACATTAAACTGAAGCTTATGAAGTCTATTTATAACATCCATACTTAATTGCCTATCATGAATTATGTACGGGTGACCGATCAGCGCAACTTTTTTTTGCCCATTTTCAGCCGCCAGTTCCTTACGGTGCAGTTGTTTGGCCTTATGCCACGCATAAAAGCTAACCAGCGGCCCTTTACCAAACAGTATGCCAATATCATTAATTGCCTTATATAGATTGCGTTTTCTCTGCCTAAGATCAATATTGACATCGATTATAGGCGGCAAACCCGCCATATTCATTCGGAGAAGATCTGGCAT
>JGI24708J26588_10001486_pt1 | contig 18615 bp, 14 predicted proteins | sample BioPla1DNA2_FD_26588 | JGI IMG/M metagenome (IMG submission 26588) | reverse complement strand
AATCTTGGGATTTAAATTCAGATACAATATGACTTACTCGATCTTTGTGTAAATCAACCATCTCCCCTATCTCTTTATTAGTATATCCTTTATATCTCAGCAGTATTACACGAAGCTTTTAGGCAATTCGCTTGTTTTGTGTTGCCTTCTCTGCACGAATAACAGCTTCATACTCCGCTTTAGTAATATCATATCTCATACAACCCACCCCCATGGATATTATATCACTTTAAAGGTTTATTCGCTATACTTAGTTGAGAATAGTATTAATTGCATTAAAGCAAAATACTGTTTTATCATTCCAGCTCAAATGCTCCTGTGTAAAGCTGGTAATATGTGCCTTTTTTGGCGATTAAATCATCATGAGTGCCGCGCTCTATTATCCTGCCTTCATCAAGCACCATTATTACATCTGAATTGCGTACTGTGGATAAGCGGTGTGCTATTACAAATACGGTTCTGCCTTTCATAAGCGCGTCCATGCCGCTTTGTACTAGGGCTTCGGTTCTGGTATCTATTGAAGATGTAGCTTCGTCTAGTATCATAACAGGCGGGTCGGATACTGCGGCTCTGGCTATGGAAATTAGCTGCCTTTGCCCTTGGCTTAGACCGCTTCCATTACCTTCTAGAACGGTATCGTAACCCTCAGGCAGCATTCTAATAAAGCTGTCCGCGTTGGCAAGCTTTGCGGCGGCTATACATTCTTCATCAGTTGCGCTTGGGTTTCCGTAGCGTATATTTTCCATAACCGTGCCTGTGAATAGGTTTACATCCTGCAGCACAATGCCAAGGGAGCGGCGCAAATCTGCCTTTTTGATTTTCTTAATGTCTATGCCGTCGTAGTGTATCTCGCCTTCGGAAATATCGTAAAAGCGGTTTATAAGGTTGGTAATAGTGGTCTTTCCCGCGCCGGTTGCGCCAACAAAAGCTATCTTCTGCCCGGGGTTTGCGTATAGGTTTATATCATGCAGTACAGTTTTTTCGGGCACATAGCCAAAGTCTACATTGCTCATGGTAATATCGCCCTTAAGCTCCGTATAAGTAATGGTGCCGTTTGCCTTGTCGGGGTATCTCCATGCCCAGTGGCCGGTATGGTGCGGAACTTCCTTTATATTGCCTTTATCATCTATTTCAGCGTTTACAAGACTTACATAGCCCTCATCGGTTTCCGGTTCCTCATCCATAAAGCTGAATATACGGGCAGCGCCTGCAAGGGCAGTGGCTATTGAGTTTAAATTGCCTGAAATCCTTGCGACAGGGCGGGAGAAATTTCTAGTTAAATTGAGGAAAGATGCTATTGAGCCAAGGGTCATAACATCTACTCCTCTGAGCCCAATATTTTTTACACCGTTTATAGCTATCCATGCGCCTACTATGGCTACTACCAAATACTGTACATAGCTTAGGGCGTTCATTGTGGGCATCATTGCGTTTGCTGTTCCGTTAGCGTTTACAGAAGCTTCTTCCCATGCCTTGTTTCTTTGCATAAGTTCTTTTTTTGTAACTTCCTCATGGTTAAACACCTTTATAACTTTTTGACCGTTTATCATCTCCTCAACATAGCCATTGAGTTCGGCAAGGGTTTTCTGCTGCTGCATGAAATAAGAGCCTATTTTGCTCATAGACTTGCCCACTAATTTCATAGAGAGAAACACTGTTAGCATAGTGATAATAGTTAGGGGAATGCTTACATACAGCATACTTACAACTATAGCCAGTATGGTAAATATCAAGGAAATCATATTAGGGGCGGCATGTGCAAGCAGCATTCGTAGGGCATCCGTATCGTTTGTATATAGGCTCATAACATCGCCATGGGAACGGCTGTCAAAATAGCGTATGGGCAGCTTTTGCATCTTGGTGAACATCTCATTGCGTATCCTACGCAAGGCATCCTGCGCCATTATTGCGGTTAGACGGTTATATACAAGGCTTGCAAGCGCTCCGAAAAGGTATATTAATGTCATGGTTATTATTGCCCGCAGCAGACCCGTAAAAACAGGGGAATCCATAGCCAGTATGGGGATTATATAATCGTCCATAAGTGCCCGTAAAAACAGGCTTGAAGCGGCATCAACCAGCGAGCTTAGTATTATGCATACAAACACCAATACTATATGTGCCTTGTAATGCTTCATATAGCCCATTAGGCGCTTTAATGTTTTAAAATCAAACTTTTTAATTTCTTCCTTTGTTATGCGCTGCATGCGTCTTTGGTTGTTACTCACTAAGCTCACCCCCTTTTTGCTGGGATAGGTAAACTTCGCGGTATATTTCGTTTGTGTTTAGTAGTTCATCGTGCTTACCTACCGCAATTACCTTGCCATCGTCCATGACCACTATTTTGTCCGCATTTTGTACGGAAGCTACGCGCTGAGCGATTATAATTTTAGTGGTGTCGGGCATATATTCCGCGAGGGATTTTTGTATGGCGGCATCTGTCTTTGTATCTACAGCGGATGTGGAATCATCAAGTATAAGTACCTTGGGTTTTTTAAGGAGGGCGCGGGCTATGCAAAGCCTTTGTTTCTGCCCGCCCGATACATTTGTGCCGCCTTGTTCTATATGCGTGTCGTACTTATCCGGGAAGGATTCTATAAATTCATCAGCGCAGGCGAGGCGGCAAGCGTGGCGTATTTCTTCATCGGTGGCGTTTTCATCGCCCCAGCGAAGGTTTTCCGCAATAGTGCCTGAAAAAAGCTCGTTTTTCTGTAGTACCATTGCAACGCTGTCCCTTAGGTTGGTAAGCTCATAATCCCTAACATCTACACCACCAACTTTTACGCTGCCTTCAGTTACATCGTAAAGGCGGGGGATAAGCTGCACTAAGCTTGATTTGCTTGAGCCGGTGCCGCCGAGTATGCCTATCACCTGTCCGGAGGAAAAGTGCAGGTTAATATTATCCAGCACCTTTTTATCCGCCCTTGAAGCGTACACGAAGCTTACATTATTAAAAGTAACATCGCCGTTTGCAACTTCCGTAACAGGGTTTTTGGGGGATTGTATGTCGGATTCCTCGTTTAATATTTCCACAACGCGCTGCGCAGAGGATGTGGCTATGCTTATCTGCGCAAATACAATTGCAAGCATCATAAGCCTTGCGAGAATAAGCATCGAATAGCTTATTAACGCCATAAGGTTGCCGGTAGTAAGACCTATATCAGGGTTATTGCCGCTTGCTATAATAGCCCTTGCGCCAAGCCATGAAATAATAAGCAAAGTGCCGTTCATTAACATCTGCATAAGGGGCATACTTAAGGATATTATCTTTTCTCCCTTTATGAAGTTTTCGTATATATCACCCGAAATCTCGGTGAATTTTTCTATCTCTCCTTCTTCTTGGTTGAAGGATTTAACTACCCTAATACCGCGTACATTTTCCTGCACTACATTGTTAAGCCTGTCGTATATCCGAAATACTTTGCGGAATATTGGGAAAACCTTTCTAATTATAAATGTAAGCAGAGCCGCAAGGCAGGGTATGGCAACTAGGAACACCATAGATATTTCATGGCTTATCCTAAACGATGCTACCATGGCAAATATCATCATACCCGGGCTGCGCACAGCCATGCGTATAAGTTGATGGAAGGCATTCTGTATATTGTTTACATCGGTGGTGAGCCTTGTAACAATAGAGGCGGTGGAGAACTTATCTATATTTGAGAAAGAATAAGTTTGCACCTTGTCGTACATATCCTGCCTTAGGTTTGCGCCAAAGCCAATAGCAGCCTTAGCTCCGCATTTAGCGGAAAACACACCGGTAATATACTGGAGCGATGCCAACAACAAAAGTATAATGCCGTATTTCCATACAGCGCTCATATTGCCCTTATCTACGCCATAGTCAATAAGCCCGGATATACATAGCGGGATTACAATTTCAAAAGCAACCTCCGATAGGGAGAGCATAATTGTATTTATAGCGCCGCGCTTATGTTGACGCAGGCTTTTTGAAAGTGTCCTAACCGTAATAATCTTTCCTTTCTTAAGCGATGGTGTATTTTAGTAAACCTGATGGAGTATTGCCTTGTTTATGTTTACGATAGCTGTTTAATAAAAATCAGCAGAAGCATGTTTTGCTATATTAGCAGCTAATACTAAGATTGAATGCTCATTACCTCAACAATGTGAAGCGTGCCTTAAACTTTATCACAGCTTTCATAGCACGGCAATGTTAGTTTGCTTTTTATTTGCATTAGCAAGTTTATACTAATCTCAGCCTAAACTAGCTTTATCTTGCGTGCCTTTTCCGATTTGACTTTGCTTTGCTCAGTCAATATAGCGCCGCTATGTTTCCTTCGCAAAGCTTAGCCAAATCAAAAAATTCACTGCAATCTATACGCTACTTTAAACTGAGATTAGTATTAGTAGGCAAAAACCACTATTTATGTAGCGTAATAAAATAAAAAAAAGAATATAGAGGATAATCCTAGCTACATTCTTTCTGGTGGATGGAGGCGGATTTGAACCACCGAAGCAATCTGCGGCAGATTTACAGTCTGCTCCCTTTGGCCACTTGGGTATCCATCCATGGTGGAGCTGGTGATGGGACTCGAACCCGCAACCTGCTGATTACAAATCAGCTGCTCTGCCAATTGAGCTACACCAGCATTACACAATTGCAGATGACAATTGCAGATATGGCGACCCGGAAGGGGCTCGAACCCTCGACCTCCAGCGTGACAGGCTGGCATTCTAAACCGACTGAACTACCGGGCCGCGTTGTGGTGGGCCTTCAGGGACTCGAACCCCGGACCAATCGGTTATGAGCCGACCGCTCTGACCAACTGAGCTAAAGGCCCAAGCACAAAGTGCAAGGAAATGGTGACCCCGAGGGGACTCGAACCCCTGTTACCGCCGTGAAAGGGCGGTGTCTTAACCGCTTGACCACGGGGCCACACAGTGGCGATTAGGGTCTTTGGTGGTCGGGGTGAAGGGATTTGAACCCCCGGCCCCCTGCTCCCAAAGCAGGTGCGCTTCCAAACTGCGCTACACCCCGTAGCTTGATAAAGCAAGTAATCACGCCACATACTTAAGCCGCTAATTAGCGACGGGCTTTATTCTACTTTATTTTTGATTTTATGTCAAGCCTTTGGGAAAAATTGTTTTGCTTACTTGTAGATAAGTAAAACATTGGTGATACATAACTTTTTCAAAGCATATATAATAATTTTACATTTAGCAAGTTTGATTTTTACATAAAGGTTTTAAAGTACCATCAAGACCTGTTGGTCTTAGTGATTTGTTCATCTAAATGATTTTAGGCGTGAGCATGTTCAGAGGAAATAGGCACTATAATAGAGGTGATTATTATGAAAGAAAGCGGCAAACACAGACGGCTTGGTCAAAAACGATTTACGCCTTATCTTCTTTTATTGCCTAGTATTCTTGTTTTCGCTGTGTTCACTTATTATCCTTTTGTTCGCAGCATATTATTAGCCTTTTCGGTTACAGATAAACAGGGAAACTTTGTTAAATGGGTGGGTTTTTCTAACTTTATGCGTTTATTGCAGCGCAGCTCTTTTTGGCAAGTTATTAGCAATACCGTTGCGTTTGCTCTAATGGTTTGCATTGGTACACTAATTCCTGCATGTTTGTTAGCGCTTATATGTATAAGAGAACGAAAAGGCAGTCGTGTGTACCAAACTATGTACTCAATAACTATGTCTATTGCTTCTGTTCCTGCTTCTGCTATGTTCCTGTTTATTTTGCGAAAGGATGGTTTGCTCAACCGTTTTTTCGGCACTGAAATCGCTTGGTTACAGACAACTCAAACCGCTCTTTCTTCTGTTGCAGGGGTTACGATATGGCTAGGTATTGGCTCTAGCTTTCTGTTTTTGTTGGTTGGTTTTCGTAATATTCCGGAGGAGCTTCTTGAAAGCGCGCTTATTGATGGTGCGGGACCAATGCGCAGAATAATTCATATCATTTTTCCGATAGCCTCACCGCAGATGTTTTTTGTGCTATTTCTTAATATTACATACTCTTTTAAGGCGTTTGGTCAGATAAAGCTGCTAACTCGTGGTGGTCCTGCTATGGCATCAGAAACGCTGGTATATTCGATTTATAAAGAAGCTATGCTCAATGGCCGTTTTGAAACCGCATGCGCTTATGCCATTATTCTATTTCTAATAATATTTATTGTTACCAGAATCCAATTTTTGCTAGAGAAAAAGGTGGTGTTTTATAAATGAACAAGCAGCTTGTAATTACTGCGTATAAAAGAAATAGAGTAAAAAGGCGTAAAGAATGGTTAGGTTTTTCTTGGCGGATTATGATAGGGCTTTTGCTGCTAGTTCCTATGTTCTTTACATTTTCATATAGTTTGCGTTCTGATGTAGAGTTGCTTAATAAAAGCAGCTCACTTCTACCGGAAGTATGGACGCTGGAACACTATGAATGGGTTTTCAAATATGTTCCCGTGTTTCGCTATATGCTAAATTCTCTAATCTGTTGTGTTGTAGTTATTATAAGCCAAATGATATTTGCCAGCATGGCGGCCTATGCCTTTGCGTTTTTTGAATTTAAAGGCAGCAAGCTGATATTTGCACTGATATTGATGACGACTATGATACCTGGCGATGTAACAATAATATCCAACTTCCTAACGATATCTAGCGCCGGTCTGCGTGATACTTATGCGGGTTTGGTACTTCCGTTTCTTGTATCAGCAATGTCTATATTCATGATGCGCCAATTCTATTTATCTTTATCTGAGGACTTTCGGGATGCAGCCACGCTGGACGGATGTACTGATATGGGTTTTTTCTTTCGTATAGCCGTACCTCTTTCGGTTCCTTCTCTGGCATCATTGGCGATTTATGAGTTCATTATTATTTTTAATCAATATCTATGGCCTTTACTTGTTTCTAAATCCGATAGCATGTATACGATTCAGATTGGTATGAGTATGCTGATAGGTCAGGAAACTGATGAGATTGGCAATGTACTTGCAGGGGCAATAGTTTGTATGGTGCCAACATGTTTTGTTTTTGCTATTGGGCAGAAGTATTTAATTGCCGGAATGGTTTCCGGTGGTATAAAGGGTTAAATGGATAATGTGTATAAAACTTGTTTGTTTAAGTTCAAGTCTGCATTCGGCAGCCCTATACAAATAGGCTGTTAGAAATATAAAATGGAGGTAAATTTCATGAAAAAAACAATGTCATTACTACTGTGTGTGTTGCTTTTGCTGACGAACATATCAGTTTTTGCCGCAGAAGCTACTGCAACGCCTGAACCGGTTGTTGTTCCGGAGGGAAGAATCCGTGTAGATTACTGGTGTACATTTACAGGCGCAAATGGGGAGTTTATTCAAACAACCATCGACGAATACAATGCATCACAAGAAAAATACTTTGTCGTTAAGCAATATAACGGCAATTACATGGAAATGCTCGCCAAGATGCAAACAAGCAACCAATCTGAACGCCCTCACCTTGTGACCGGTTCTACTGAACAGGTCGGAACTATGAAGTACTCCGGTCTTATCCGCCGTATGGATAGCATTCTTAAAAATGATGAACCTATGGTAACCAAGCTATATGGAAACCTAAAGAGCACTTGGGGAGATGAACAGGGTCTTGTTGGTTATCCTTTAGGAAACTCTATGAGCCAGCTTGCTATAAACAAAAAGATGGCTGAAACTGCAGGTGTGGATCCCTATTCTATAATATCCATGGAAGACCTATATGAGGCAGCGCAGAAAATTCAAGCAACCGGTCTGTGTGATACTGTTGTAGGAACGGACCACTCCGGAATTTATCCGAACTATTCAATGGCTATTGAAGGTATACATGTACTGGATAACAATAACGGTGCTGATGCGTTGCCAAGCAAAGTATTAACGGGAGAAAGTCCTGCTAAAGAAAAGGTTATGAAATATCTTGAAATCTGCCAAAAAATGCAGCTGGAAGGTTTATGGTATCCTTTAGGCGCAAGCTGGGGTGGTGAGGTTCTACCTGCAGCTTGTTCAGGGGATATTGCTATTATCACAGGTACCATTGGTGGTTATGGACGCATTTTGCGTGCATGGCGTGAAGCACATCCGGACGATAAAGAAAATGCCTTTGTGCTTGTTCCGTGGGTATCTGTGACACGTGAAGGCAAACATGAAGGAATGCCTGCTTCAGGAACTGGCTTCTATGTGATTGATAATGGTGATCCCGATGGGCAGGACGGTGCTGTTGAGTACATGCGTTACTTTTGCTCAAATGAAGTTCAGAAGCGTTGGCTCAAACAAACCGGCTATATGCCTTTGACCCCTGAAATCCTTGAAGATAAAGAGTTCGTTGAATGGCTTAATGAGGACCGCCCTGAGGTATGGCATCTAATTAATCAGCAGGATAAAATGGGTTCTGATTCTTTCTATCCAGTCAATCCTATTGATACCGAATGGAAAGATTGCTGGATTCGTGCCGTGGAAAAAGTTACCAGCGATACCAGCTATGATATTGAAAAAGCTGTAGATGAGATGACCGTAGAACTTCAGGATGCCTTGGATATGTGGCTTCTTACAAACAATCAATAATATTATGCAAAACCGGCAGATGCCAATAGGGCATCTGCCGGATAATACATAGAGGTAGAAAAATGAAAGATATAGTTTTAATTGAACCCAATTGCCCACAATGGAAGGGCAATTTACATATGCATACTAACCGCTCGTCTGATTGCAATACTGACCATATAGAAGCATTAAATGAATACAAAAGTAAAGGGTATAACTTTATCCTTGTAAGCGATCATGAAATTTATTGGGCGTCTGAACAAGCGGATAGTGAGGGGTTTTGTACATTATACGGTGCAGAAAGTGCGTTTAATCGCCACCCGAAGCGACCATATGAGTTGGCAGAAGAAGCGAAATCTTTACATCTTAATATTATTCAAGATGAAAACGCAGCAGCTGAGATTCCTTGCTTTGAGCATGACCAAATTCTTCCAAGACCGGTGGATTTTGGCTTGGATTCTTGGAATGCATGTATAGACAGATATAAAAAGATGGGGCATATAGTAATGCTAAATCATCCGAACTGGTCTAGGCTCTCTCCTGAACTAATGCTCGGCATAAATGGTTGTTTCGCGTTTGAAGTTTTCAATGGTGGAAGCATATGGGAAGTGGGCTGTTATACTGATGATGCAATCTGGGACTATTGTCTAAGACATGGTAAGCGTATATATGCTGCCGCAGGTGATGATACGCACAAATATGCGGAAGAAGGCGAGTGTTGTGGCTCATCTTTTAATATGCTAAGTACACCAGAACTTAATAGGCGTGCAATTGTTGATGGGCTCAAGTCGGGTAACTTCTATCCCTCTACAGGTCCATTAATATATGAAATGAGAATAGAAAATGATACGCTTTATATGCGCTTTAGCCCTGCTCGTTCTATAAGAATTATTGGTGCGCCCGGTCATGGAGTGGGTAAGCTTATGCCCAAAAACAAAACTATTGAAGAATATTCTTGGAAAATTGATAATAAACTACAATATTTTCGCATAGTTATAGCTGCGCCTGATGGCGGCAAAGCCTGGACACAGCCTGTGTTTCTTGAGGATATTTTAGAGGAACCACGATATAATAATGTACGCTGATTATTAAAGGTGGTTTTATGAAAAGATATATTGCTATTCTGTTTCTTATATTCATACTTAATTCTACACTTATTGTCGCTGATATTAAAGAGGGAGAGCTGCCTTTGAGCTTCGATTTTTTAGATGCTTCAGACGGCGATAAATGGGGCGATTGTACCTTGATTTCTTTTCCAAACGGTGAAAACATGTTAATTGACACGGGGATTGAAGATGTAGCAGATAATGTAATATCTATACTGAAGGAAAAAGGCATTAAAAAGATAGACTATTTTGTGCTTTCCCATCTTCATGCGGATCACTATGGAGGAATGAAGAAAATTATTGAGACATTTCCTGTTGAACGGATATATTCCAATTTCTATGCACCACCGGAACAGCGTTGGATAGGTGAATATCTTTTAGACATTGGCATTCCATACGAACGCTTGACATCTGGAGATTCAATCGTTATTGATGAAGTAATAATAGATGTGCTGTGGCCGCGCGCTAAAGATGTAGAGGTTTTACCGGAGCAATCGCATAATATTGATTCCGTGGTGCTTGATGTTAACAATCATTCGTTAGTTATGCGTTTTTCCTACGCAGGTAAAATGGCTTTGTTTACCGGAGATATTTATAAATCTGCAGAAAAAGATTTGTTATCATTTGTTGGGGCGCAAGCCCTAAAAGCGGATTTGCTAAAGATTATGCACCATGGGCATAGTACATCTGGAGATGCTAAATTCTTAGACGCAGTTAATCCTCAATATGCTGTAATGATGGGAAATATTGTTATGACTTTGCCAGTTTATAAGCGATATGTAGAACGCGAATGTTGGCCTTATGCAACATGGATGAATGGTACGGTTACTATAGATTTTTATAAGGATAGAATAGAAAAATCTGCTTCTAAATCTCTTAAAATAAATGATTTTTATAAAAAACTGGAGATTAAATATCCAGGTCCTTAAAACTGACAAAGAATATTTCCTTTTTATATATTAAAGATTTTCTCACATTTGATATAAAATAAAGAGCAATTGCTTAGTTTTTTTGATGAAAAATTTGAAAACGACAGCCAAATAGCAGCATAAACCCTAAATAATAACTATAGCTTAATTTACAATTTGTTAATTATAAACCGTTTCTTTTGACACCGTATCATGCTATAATCTGTGTAGAACTTTGCGTTTGGAGGTATTTATTTTGTTTGGCAGGTTCATGAATAATTACTATTATGGTAAGTCCGGCAAGGGAGATTATAAGCGCGAAAACCTTCCTAAAAACCGCTGGCAGCTGTTTTGGGAAATGTTAAGGGTGCGTTTTAGCGGGCTGTTTCAGCTGAATATAATATCTATAATATTTTTTATACCCACCATGTTTGTGTTGGTTAAGGGCTTTGAAAGCATGTTTTCGCTTATGCAGCTAATAGTTGCGGTTGAGCAGGGGGCGGAGGGCATAACCCCTGAAATGCAGGAGGTATTCAACCAAAAAGGTGCACACATGTATTCTATACTTTTTAAAACCTTTGTGTGGCTTATACCCAGCGTGGCTATAACAGGTCCCGCACAGGCGGGGATGGCCTATGTATGCCGCAACTGGGCGAGAGATGAACATGCATTTGTATTTGCGGATTTTAAAGACGCATTTAAAGGCAACTGGAAACAGGCGCTTGTAATATCTACCATTACAGCCTTTGTGCCTATAGTTATGCTTATGTGCTGGCAGTTCTACGGCAATATGGCGCAAGATTCATTATTCTACATGATACCGCAAATTTTTGCCATATCCGTAGGTTTTCTGTGGCTTCTAGCGCTGCCTTATACCTATCCCATGTTAGTTACATACGAAATGAAGATAGGGCAGATAATTAAAAATAGCGTGCTGCTGTCTATCGCAAAGCTGCCCCATACTGTGGGAGTGCGGCTTGCAATGCTTGTGCCTACTATTGTTGTTGTGCTGGTCTCGCTATATACGCCATATGCGCTATTTGCTCTTATGTTCCTTGGGGGTTATTATCTGCTAATTGGCAATGCCTTGGCGCGCTTTGTATATGCCTCATACACTAATGCCGCGTTTGATAAATACATAAACTCTCGTATACCTGGCGTAGAGGTGGACCGCGGTCTTGCAACTGAGGACGATTTATATGATACAGAAGAATTTGATTTTGACGATACAGATATCCCTAACATCCCCGGCGGCTCTGATAAATCCGGTACTATAATATAGTGTACGCTGATTTTGCCTTGGTATATGACCGCCTTATGGCGGATGTGGACTATATAAGCTGGGTAGAGCTTTATAAAAACCTGCTTTTTGAAAGAGGCGTAAAAAACGGCGCTTCTATTGTGGAGTGCGCCTGCGGCACGGGGAATTTAAGCTTACCGCTTAGCGAATGTTTTTCTGTAAGCGGTGTTGATATTTCGGAGGATATGCTGTCAGTTGCGCACAGCAAGGCGCGCAGCCACGGCAAGAGGATAAACTTTATTCGGCAGGATATGAGAGAGCTTTCCTTCCATAAAAAGCAGGACGCTGTGCTTGCCACCTGCGATGGTGTCAACTATTTAGACAGCACGGGGTTTATAAGCTTTTTAGAAAGCGCATACAGTCTGCTAAATTTTGACGGGGTTATAGCCTTTGATGCATCAACGCCATATAAATTACAAGAAATATTAGGCAACAATACCTTTACGCTGGTTGAAGATGATATATGCTACATATGGCAGAATTTCTGGGACGAAGACAATCAAAAAGTAATACTTAGCCTTGATATTTTCACAAAAACAGGCGATAAATACCTGCGCATAAAAGAGGAGCAGCAGCAATGGGCGCATGATGTTAATTTTATAGAAGATTCACTAAAAAATGCGGGCTTTGCAGATATAGAATTTTGCAATATGCAGGGAGAAACGATTTCTGAATCTGATGAGCGCATATTCGCTGTCGCAGTAAAGAGGAGAAATAATAATGAATGATATACCGATAGAAAAAATGAACGGTCTTATATATGACGCTAAGGACGCAATTATGCGCATGACTGTTATGGGAGGCGAAGCATCTATAATGATGTGCCGCACCACAAGCATGACTCAAAAGGCGCAGGATACGCACCTTGCAAGCGATGCCGCCACCGCAGCGTTTGGCAGGGTGCTTTCAGGCACTGCTATGTTAAGTACTGTTCTTAAGGAAGATAGCTCAAGCGTTACAGTTACATTTCAAGGTGGGGGACCTGCGGGCAAAATTATATGCGTAGGCAATAAAAATACGCTTAAAATTACCGCTACCAACCCGCAGGCGGAGGTTGAGCCGCTTTCTTCCGGCGCTCAAGATGTACCCGGATACATAGGCTCAGACGGTACACTTAGCGTAGTTAAGGATTATGGTAAAGGAGAGCCGTATATTGGCATAAGCCGCCTAAAATCCGGCGAAGTGGCGGAGGATTTTGCTCAGTATTATATGGATTCGGAGCAGGTAAACAGCATAGTTGCGCTGGGTTGCTTAAATGCAAACGGCGTTGTGCTGTCATCAGGAGGCATAATAATACAGGCATTGCCCGGCATAAGCGAAAAAACGCTTGATATGCTTGAAATGCGCATACCCTTTTACAGCAATATTAGCAGGGAAATATATGATAGGTCTATGGAGGAGCTCTGCCGCGCATGGTTTAGGGGTATGGATTTACAGATACTAAGCCATGAGGAACTATATTTTAACTGCGATTGCAGCAGAGAAAAAATGCTTGGCGCGCTAATAGCTTCCGGCAAAGATGAACTAAATGACATAATACAAAAGGGCGAGGATATTGAAATGCAGTGCTGGTTCTGTAGAACCCGCCGCAAGTTTACTGTTGCTGAAATACAGGAGCTGTTAAAAAAATGAGATGCATAGATTTTGACGAATATTTTTCCGAATTTTGGCTAAATTGGCTAAAGGAGCATAGGGAAGAATACACCTATACTGATGAATTTGAACAAGCTATGCCCGAGATATACGATGCTTTTCTTGAAACGCCCGCTGATTGGCTGGGAGGTGTAAAGCCCTGCGAATATTTTAATTCATTCGATGATGCGGGAGAGCTTGTAATGCTTCTTTCAGAATATATAGATAAGGATATATCCGTACCCGATGTATTGCTTGAGCGCATAGCTTGTTTGGGGCTTAAGGCAGAACAGTCTCTGCTTGAGCTGCTTTCTCCTAATAACTCGCTTTATAAGCGTGTGCTTGCTGTTACATTGCTCAGGGAAACTGGCAGCGAAAAGCCGTACAAAACATATATAGAATGGCTCATTACAGGCGAAGCTAGGGAGCTTAAGGATAATGCAGTTGAAAGCCTTGAGCTTATGGGTGAAACCATACAAGAAGAGCTGCTTTTTGCCTTAGAAGAGGCTGATGATGATGGCAAGGAAGCAATATTAAGCTTGCTTAGCCGCTTTTCGTATAACAAGCAAGTGTATGATGCGCTTGTGGATTTATTTACCCGCTGCCCAGAAAGGCGTGCGCAGCTTAGCGCATATATAGCCCGCCTTGGAGATGATAGTGCAATACCAATGCTTAAAAAAGCCGCAAGGGACGATAATACCCCCTACCTTGTATATATAGAGCTGCGTAGTGCAATAGAAGCGCTTGGCGGGGAAGCTCCAAAGCATGAATATACTGAAGATGATCCTGCATATCTAATATTTCAGGACGAAACATGAAGCAGTTCAAATGCCAAACCTGTGGGAAGGTTTCAAGCAGTTTGAGCCGCGTGTGCCCGTATTGCGGCAGCTTTTTAGGCGAGGATAGGCATTATGATACAGGCGAAACAGGCGCACTACAGCTTGAAAGGGAAACGGGGAAAAACAAGGTAAAAGCTCCCAAAGCTAGGAGCAAAAAAAAGAGGGCACGCAAGCAATCCTACTATTACCGTAAACATGTAATAAACTGGGCGTGGGTTTTTGCGGCGCTGTTAATACTTGTGTTCGTTTCGCTGGTTGCCGGCTATGCATACCTTAAGCTTACGCCTAATGGGCAGGTTATTTTAGCCCGTGCCGGCAAAGATGCCAGCGCTGACGCGTATTGGACTATAGGTGAAGAGTATCTAAACACAGGCGCTATTCCAAAGGCTATAGAAGCTTGTGAAAAGGCGTTTGAAATGGAACCTGAAAACCCCAAGATATTCGAACACAGCTTTCTGCTTGCGGAGGTATATGAAACCGCGGGCATGGAAGATGAGGCTATGGAAGTATACGCTTATATATACAATAATCTAAAGGGCGAGGGAGAAACAATTAAAGCCATGTTATCCAGCGCTTATCGCAGCCATATACGCATATTAAGCGCCCAAGGTTTTGAGGCGCAGGCGGCAGACCTTATGCAGCTGGCTTATGAGCACACTGGAGATTCGCATTTCTACAAGGAGCGCAGCCAACTGGTGCCCAGTGCTCCAACTACAAACCTATCTGGCGGTCCCTATCTGTTTAACCAGAAATTAGAATTTTATTCTGATGGAGGCTATGATATATACTACGCTACCGGTGATGAAGTGTTGCCCGAGGAAGGCACGCTGTATACAGAGCCCATATTGCTAACTGAGGGCGTATACCAATTTAGAGCCATATGTGTATCTAAGGACCTTATTAGCAGTGAAATGCAGGTTAAGTATAGTATCAACTTGCCAAGACCAACGGCACCAAAATCCAACCGTCAGCCGGGCGAATACAAGAGACCCTTTAGAGTAATGCTGCGTAATATAGGTGATGACCCTGATGTACGCATGTACTACACTGTAGATGGCTCAAGACCCACTACCAACAGCCCGGAATTTACGGAAGATGGTATACTCATTCCCGCAGGTAGGATAAGGCTTAGGGCTATAGCTGTAAACCAATACGGTAAAGAAAGCAACGAACTGCAGATAGAATACAAGGTACAGGGAAAGACCGAAAAATATTTCAGCGGCGAAGATACCGTAGCCTCTATGGCTATTATGGAGTATGATTATCAAAAATTTGTTGAACGCTTCGGCAGCCCTATAGATGAAGTAAAAGGCGAGGACACTCTTGTTAAGGGAAGCGCAACCCTTTTAACATATCCTTGGGGAGAGGCGCGCTTTACTCAGCGCGAAGTAGGAAATGTACTATATTACTTAGATACCGTAGATTCTTCCATGACAGGACCAAGGAATACCGCAATAGGTCAAACTCTGGATGAAGTTATATCTAAATTTAGGGATAAATCACAGCCCGCAGGTCCCTTTGGGGATAGGGGGCTGTATTATGAACAGAGCGTAGGTTATGGCGCTTATATAGCCTCACCTGATGACCCAAATAATGGTGTGCTGGAATATTTCTACCAAGATTATAACGCCCTGCACACGGGCTCTGTGCTGCTTGTATACCATATTAAGGCTGGCAGGGTGGAGCGCATAACATACAGCTTTACCGATTTTATGCAGCCAAATGTAAGATAGAGAGGAATTAATATGAACCCAACAGATGACCAAAACCGTAAAATGCTGCGCTATATGCTTATAGCGGTAATAGTAATTACTATACTGAATACCTTTGTAATACCTTCGCTAACGCGCCCTAAGGCGACAGAGGTTACATACAGCCAGTTCAAGGCTTTTCTTGCTGATAGGCAGGTGGCGGAGGTATATATAGACGACACGGAGAATAAAATACTCTTCGCAACGGGTAGGGGGGCGGACAGCCGATATTATGTAGCGGGCATAGTGGATGACCCCGGTCTTGTATTTGCCCTTGAAGAAGCGGGGGTAACATATAGCGCCCCTATAAAGGAGCAGCCTTCTTTGATTGCTTCATTTATAGTAAGCTGGGTGCTGCCGATACTTATGTTTTTCGTGATTGGAAGGTTACTAAGTCGTCAGCTGCAAAAGCATATGGGCGGGGGAATGAGCGCTATGCAGCTTGGCAAATCAAACGCAAGGGTGTATATACAGTCTAAAACGGGAATAAAATTCAGCGATGTTGCAGGGCAGGATGAGGCGAAAGAAGCGCTTACAGAAATCGTAGACTTCCTTCACAATCCCAAAAAATACACCGAAATAGGCGCGCAGATGCCAAAGGGCGCGCTGCTTGTAGGTCCTCCCGGAACGGGTAAAACCCTGCTTGCAAGGGCGGTTGCGGGTGAAGCTGATGTACCTTTCTTTTCAATATCCGGCTCTGAATTTGTGGAGATGTTCGTAGGTATGGGTGCGGCGAAGATTAGGGACTTATTTAAGCAGGCAGAAGAAAAAGCCCCCTGCATAGTTTTTATTGACGAGATAGACACCATAGGCAAAAAGCGTGAAAGTACCGGCATAGGCGGAGGCAATGATGAGCGTGAGCAAACTCTAAACCAGCTGCTAAGCGAAATGGACGGTTTTGACAGCAAAAAGGGTGTAGTGCTTCTTGCCGCAACCAATAGACCAGAGATATTAGACCCGGCGCTTCTAAGACCCGGCAGATTTGACAGGCGCATACCCGTTGAACTTCCTGACCTTAGAGGCAGGGTAGAGATATTAAAAGTACATATTAAAAAGGTAAAGACAGACCCCGGCATAAATCTTGAGCGCGTGGCTAAAGCCGCGGCCGGCACAAGCGGAGCCGACCTTGCGAATGTTATAAATGAAGCAGCTCTTCGTGCGGTTCGTGAGGACAGGAAGAGGGTTTCGCAGATAGATTTGGAAGAATCCATAGAAGTTGTGCTTGCAGGCTATCAAAAGAAAAATGCAGTGCTTAACGAAAAGGAAAAGCTTATAGTAGCCTACCACGAAGTTGGACACGCGCTAGTTGCCGCGAAGCAGAAAAACTCCGCTCCTGTGCATAAGATTACTATTATTCCTCGTACATCAGGCGCGCTTGGTTTTACCATGCAGATAGATGAGGACGAGCGTTTCCTCATGAGCAAAGAGGAGCTTGAAAACAGAATCGCCACCATTACAGGCGGCAGGGCTGCGGAAGAGCTAGTGTTTAATTCAATTACAACGGGTGCCGGAAACGATATAGAAAAGGCAACCCAAATAGCCCGCGCAATGATTACGCGCTTTGGTATGTCGGAAGATTTCGGCATGGTTGCATTTGAGCAGGATATTAACCCCTACCTTGGCGGGCAGATGGTTACTAATTGCTCTGCTGAAACAAACGCTAAAATAGATAAGATGGTTGTGGAGCTTATACAAACCCAGTACGACAAGGCAAAGCAGATACTAAGCGATAATATGGCTAAACTGCACGAGCTTGCCAAACACCTTTACGAAAAAGAAACCCTCACAGGCGATGAGTTTATGGAGATATTAGCTTCTCCTCCTAAGCAGGCTGCGATTACAACTGGTACTACCGAATCCTTACTTTAATCTTATAAGAATAATAACATGAAAATCCCCACCATGGCTGGAGGGGATTTTATATGTGATTTTAAGATTTTAGTATTGATTAGCTTTAATATGACATATAAAACATTAAAAAATGGTTTTGGGGGTTGACAGCTAAAATTACATGTGGTATTATCAGGTTAATTAATTAACCGAGTTAATTCATAAACTGGATTAACAAATGTTATTGCTGTGTGGAGGTGAATAATGCGTCGACGGTATATAGCAAATAATGCTGACAGAATGCAATTAAAAAACCAGATTTCAATACTGCAGTATATGCAACGTGGCGGATGTATCACCCGTACGCAATTGGCGGAATATACAGGTTTAACTCAAGCTGCGGTTTCCAAAATAACTGCACAACTTATTTCTTGGGGAATAATAGAAGAGACAGCCATGCTATCGGGTAGAAAAGGAAGACGATCAATTGGTCTTAGTATAATTGAAGACGGCTATAAGGTGATAGGTGTCAAATTGTCAAGAAGAAATTATGCGGTAGGTGTGTTCTCTTTTTCTGGAAACATTATTCAAAAGACACAGAATAATATAAATATTGAATTAAGTGATGAAGAAGTACATAGCGTACAATATTATGTGTAACCGCATGTAACACGGAATTGGAAAAAGAGGTCCTTTTCTTGTAAAATTTGTTAGTCCACAACAACAACGAAAAGGAG
>JGI24708J26588_10001484_pt1 | contig 18621 bp, 10 predicted proteins | sample BioPla1DNA2_FD_26588 | JGI IMG/M metagenome (IMG submission 26588) | reverse complement strand
TTAAGATATCTTCGGCTTTGGCTTGGCTTAAGTTTTCAATGGTTTCATAGTGCTCTAACAAGATTTTTGCAGCTTTAGCCCCAACATGTCGGATGCCTAAGCCAAATAATAAACGCTCTGCAGAATTCGCCTTACTTGCTTCAATCGCATTTAGTAAATTATTGGCTGATTTTTCTTTGATTTTATCTAAAGTTAATAGCTGTTCTTGGGTTAAATAATATAAATCCGCGACATCTTTCACCAATTCTTTTTCATACATTTGCTCAATAACTTTCGGACCTAAGCCATCGATATTCATCGCCTGTCTAGAAACAAAATGACTCAAGCCTTCTTTCATTTGGGCACTACATTTAGGATTGATACAGCGCAGCGCCACTTCCTCTTCTAAGTGGACCAATTCACTGCCACATACTGGACAATGCGTTGGTTTAGGATAAGGGGTACTTGCTGCGTCACGTTTTTCGACAATGGCATGGTCGACTTCTGGAATGATATCGCCCGCTTTATAAATAATCACATGGTCATTTAAGCGTAAATCTTTCGCCTCAATATAATCCATATTATGCAGACTCGCCCGACTAACAGTAGTTCCTGCCACTACCACTGGATCCATCACTGCAGTTGGTGTCACAACCCCAGTACGTCCCACCGTCCACTCAATTTCACGAATCACCGTTTCAGCTTCTTCAGGTGGAAATTTATAAGCAATGGCCCAACGTGGAGCTTTAACAGTAAAGCCTAATTCATCTTGTAAGTTTAAATCGTTGACCTTAATGACAATCCCATCAATTTCATAAGGTAAGTCCGCCCGTTTTTCATGATATTCCGTAATATACTCCCAAATTTCATCGACATTTTGGCAGATACGACGGTTCGGATTAATCTTAAAACCTAAACGCTCCAACGCTTGCAAGGCTTCTTCTTGCGTGGCGACTTCTAAAGGACCAAATTCCGCTACTGTATATAAAAAAGTACTTAAATTCCGTTGGGCAGTAACTTTGGTATCCAATTGACGGAGACTTCCGGCCGCAGCGTTTCGTGGATTTGCAAATGTTTCTAGGCCTTCTTGTTCACGTGCTTCATTTAATTTCATAAAGCTTTCTTTTGGCATATAACATTCTCCACGGACTTCAATTGAGATAGGTTCTGGTAAAGTCATCGGAATGGAGCGAACCGTTTTCAAGTTTTCAGTAATATTTTCACCAACACTCCCATCCCCACGAGTTGCTCCCCGAACAAATCGACCATTTTCATAGCGCAAAGAAATGGACAAACCATCAATTTTTAATTCACATTCATAACTATAATTGTGGTGACCAAGTGCTTTTGCCACCCGTGTATCAAAGGCTTCAAGCTCTTCCTTACTGAATGCATCATTTAAGCTATAAAGCGGTACCTCATGCACAGCTTTTTCAAATCCGTCTAAGATTACGCCACCAACACGCTGAGTAGGCGAATCTGGCGTAATGCTTTCAGGATATTGGGTTTCTAATTGGACAAGTTCTTGATAAAGTTTGTCATATTCACTATCTAACACTTTTGGTTGATCTTTGACATAATAGAAATAAGCATATTCATTTAACGTTTTTTGCAATTTTTTGATTTTTGCTAATGCTTGATCTTTTTCCATGATTTTCTTCCATTCTTATATTTTTTCAATTGGGGCAAAACTAGCTAAAAGTCGTTTAATTCCTTGACCAGTAAAGGCAATATCTAATTCATAATCCCCATTATTTTCATGTACCTTCACCACAGTTCCAACTCCCCATTTTTTATGATTGACCTTATCACCAGCTTGCCAAGAAACATCGGCTTTTGGTGTAGCCGTATTGGGGAAGGTCTTTTTCGCAATTGTTTGGTACTGTGGTTTTTGGTAACTAGGACGATTTTGCGTTTGACCATAAGTGCGATTACCATAAGTACTGCTTGATTTGGCACTACTTTGGTTTTGACGACTCTTCATAAAATCAGCAGCCGACATTCTTTGACCAAAGGAGGCTTTAAACTCATCGCTTGATTGTATTTGACGTTTGGCATAAGTACCGATTGGCTCAAGTAAATCTTCCTCAATCTCATCGACAAAGCGTGAAGGTCGATTAAATTGAGTACGACCATAAATCGTTCGTGAAATTGCATTGGTAATATACAACTCTTCTTCAGCTCGGGTAATTCCTACATAGGCTAAGCGACGTTCTTCTTCCATGTCTGCTTCATCATCATTGGCACGCAATAATGGGAATAATCCTTCTTCCATACCCACTAAAAAGACAATCGGAAATTCCAATCCTTTTGCTGCATGAAGTGTCATGAGTGTCACTTGACTTGTCTCTTCTTCTAAACTATCAATATCAGACACTAAAGCCAAATCATTTAAAAATAGACTTAATTTTTCATCCTCTTCTACATTTTCGTATTCCGGTGACTGTGCAAATTGTTGATCGAATGCTTGCGTAACGGTTAAGAATTCATTTAAGTTGTCAATTCTGGCATTGGCTTCAATCGTGTTTTCATTTTTCAAAGCTTCTAGATACCCGGTTTTTGCTAAAATTTCTTCAGTTAATTCGGTAATGGATAGGTAAGTTTGCATCTTCGCAAAGCCATCCATCATTTCACCAAACTTCGCTAATTCTTTGGCTGCTTTTCCAGAAACATTGGATAGAGCCACACTTTCGCAAGCCTCTAGCATCGACATCCCATGTAGTTGCGCAAACTCTCGGAATTTTTCCACTGATGTCGCACCAATCCCTCGTTTTGGCACATTCACCACACGTGCAAAGCTAATCGAATCTTGCGGGTTAGCAATCATCGCCAAGTAAGCTAAAATATCACGAATTTCTTTACGCTCATAGAATTTTTGACCGCCGACCATTTTATAAGGAATGCTTGATTTTAATAACATTTCTTCGACCACACGTGACTGTGCATTGGTTCGATATAAAATCGCAAAATCGCCATAGTTTTTCCCTTGCCTTTGGATATGGTCATTGATTTCTTTGACGATAAACTGAGCTTCATGACGTTCATTATCACCACGGTAATATTGGATTTTCTCCCCGGTTTCATTTTCAGTCCACAGATTTTTCTTCTTGCGGTTCACATTGTTTTCGATGACTTGATTGGCCGCTTTTAGAATATTTTTTGTTGAGCGATAATTTTGTTCTAGTAAAATCACTTGGGCATCCGGATAATCTTTTTCAAAGTCTAAAATATTTTGCATATCAGCCCCACGCCAGCCGTAAATACTTTGGTCTGCATCCCCAACGACACAAATATTTTGGAAGCCACGCGCCAACATATTCACCAATAAATATTGTGCATGGTTGGTATCTTGGTACTCATCAACATGAATATATTGGAATTTATTTTGATAGTGCCGTAGCGTATCTGGTGATTGACGGAATAACTCAATGGTATTCATGATCAAATCATCAAAGTCCATACATTGATTTTCACGCAATACATCTTGATAACGGGCATAACACTTGGCCACCGTCTGTTTGAAATAATCAGCCCCAGCTAAACTTGCATAATCATCTGCTGTTTGCATGGCATTTTTCGCGTTACTAATCGCTGCAAGAATCCCACGAGGCTCATGTTTTTTCGGATCTAGGTTTAACTCTTTGACGATTCGCTTCATTAAAACAAGCTGTTCTGAACTATCTAAAATCGTAAAATTACGCGAATAGCCTATCGTTTCAACTTCTCGGCGTAAAATACGTACACACATCGAGTGGAATGTTGAAATCCAAACACTTTCGGCCACATCTCCTAGCAACTGATGAATACGTTCTTTCATTTCACGGGCGGCCTTATTGGTAAAGGTAATCGCTAAAATATTCCAAGGATTTACGAAACATTCTTCAATTAAATAAGCCACGCGATGAGTCAACACCCGTGTCTTCCCACTTCCTGCACCAGCCATTAATAATAGTGGGCCTTGAGTAGTCGTCACGGCTTGGCTCTGACGTGGATTCATTCCATTAAGTAACGGGCTATTTACTGACATTGACAACATCCTTTTCATTTAGTTTTCAATCTTTCTCATTATACCACGAATGCACGTTCTATTAAATGCGAACACCAAAAAAAGCCCACGAATTTTCCGCGGGCTGGGAATAATAGTAAAGATATGAAGTTTGCACCCAAAACTGTATACTTTTGGGTGCAAAATGTCAAAAAATTACCACCTTACTTTATCTACAAAAAATCAGTAAGGTGGATAACAATTATTTATTCATTCTTAACTTTTGCATTTCTAATAATTTTTCTTGTAAAGCTGGGTCTACTGCAAAAAGATACAACCCATTTACTCCACGGGTCAACAAAACATTCAACTCATTTTTCAATAAAGTATCTGAAAGATAGACTTTTTCACCATTTTTTAGCTCTCTACGTTGGATGGCTTTTTTATTTTTGCTCGCTTCTCGGTCAAAAACAATCTTACCATCACGATATTTCACAGATGGGCCAATAATCACTCCAGCATAATTCAAGTCAAAACCTTGAATTGTAAATGTTGAACCCACTTCATCAATCGTTTGTTCTTGCTCCGCCCAAGCTAATGATTTATTACGACGCTTTTGTTCCTTGGTAGTTGGTAATTGTAGATTCCATGGCATGTGAAATTCACCAACAGACACATTCCAATACTCACTATCAACAGGTTTCTTTTTATCAATGTAATCCCAATCAAAAGTAGCTAGCATACGAGACAAACCGTGCTCTTGATTTTCTGCTTTTTGTTTTATAGCCGCAAACATTTCAGCTGGATTTTCAAAAACTTTCAAATCATAGTTGGCATCGTCAGGGATTGGTAAAATTTCCTTATAATCAGTAAAATGACGTATCCAATTAACCGTTTCTTTACTTGCATTAATCCGCATTTGATTTTGTAACTCAATATATCTTCCATGTTGAATGGCATCATGTTTCATGTAGGCAATTTCATTTTCTTCCCAATGTTGCTCACGGGACAATATCTGGTTTTCATCAAAAACAACGACCACTGTACGCGCGCGATTCAAAATATCTACCAATTGATTTTTTCCTCGATATGCCTGTTTACCCTGTGTCCAAAGTAAATGTGCTTCGTCAATCACCACCACATCTACCGGATCATCAGGTGAAGTCCGAGTAATAAAACTTGTTGGTTTAGAAACGATTGGAATATCTTCTTTTAACGAATATCCAAGCTTTTTGACAATTTGTTCATAGACCTTTAATTGTTGATCGTGATTCACTAACAAATATATACTGCGATTTGTAAACAATGGGTACTCCTCTAAATTGGAAAGTTCTAGTAAATCACAGAATAAGCTACTCATCAATACTGTTTTCCCTGTACCGGCTTGTCCATTGACTAAAATTAATTGGCCAACTTGGTTTTGTGTAAGTGTGGATTCAATCTTTTGAATAATCAAATCTTTAGCCGCTAACTGTTCTTGTGTTAATTTATGATAGGGTGATGCTTTAAAAATCGCAGAATCTTTAATCACCCGCTCTAATGGAAATAATTCTTTATTTTTTTGTCGAAGTTTGCGCCAAATTTTAGAAAAGATGACTTCAAGCTCATCAGACGTATAGTATTCACTTTGTGGATTAGTCCGACGATTATTGACATGCTTAATTCCCTCAACACTTAATAAGTAATGCATAAGTCTATTTTCAATATCCAGTGTCAATGATTTATTGAAATGTTTATGACCAATCACATACATTTGAGACGTGCGTGATTGTTTTAATTCTTTCCAATCATCGCGCACCTGGTCATCCGCATTTAAATGTTCCAAAGTACGTCGGATAATATCATTTGTTTCACCCACATAAACTGTATAACTTTGGTTGTCATCTTTATCATTAACGATATAAACGGTTGGATAGTTCAACAGTAATTTACTATCTTGTGCTTCTATAAAGTTTTCTTTAAATTCTTTTAATGCTTTTTCGTTATATGCTAAATCATAAATAATGGGTGATTCCACATCTACCAAATTTTTCCACCTCAATTAATCCCAATTATTCTTTGTGACACCTAGCAAGTCAAATTGATCTTGTAAGTCACGATAATCTAAATTGTCATACATATTGTTATCATTATTATAATAATCGTACTGTATTGTTTCAACATTTAAATTATCCGAAATTTCAATTGGTTTCGATTCAAAAAATTTGTAATCTTACTATATTTGTTATTATGTTAATTTATGAATACATTTTCCCTTCAATCGATAACTGACTAGTGACTTTTAATAATTTATTTCTCAAACGGTTTGTTAATTTTTTTGCATTTTTCTACATTGCTATCTCAAAAATACAATTTACATATACCTATATATAGACAATAGTGTATTAAGAAACTTGTTTACTAATATCATTCAGCATTCATTATGAACTTATCTCCACTTGTATATGTAGAGAAACTAACTATAGATATTAATCGATGTACTTCATTCTTTGTGATTTTTACAATTACTCTATATTTCATCTATTCATTAAAGCAATTATAATTTTTATATTTAACGAGTTTTATCTCTAAAAAATGCAATTATTAATTTATTGATAAATTTCTTTATACAGTCGACATCAATTTTACAGTCCAAACTATCGATAATATAAATTCTTTGAACATAGTATAAGAATTGAAACCCATAGTGAAACTCTAACGTATCTTTAAAGGTTTTTTCAAATTTTTTATCGCTTGTGTTCATCAAATGACTATACCAATGTCTGGTATCTTTTAGCCTTTTGGCCATTTCATCAATATTACCACAACCGAACAAAGAGAATAAACTCTGCATCAAATCATCATTTTGCAATTTATCATTAGTAACTTTCATGATTTCAATTAGTTTTTTTACAAAACGATCGTTACCTTTATTTTCATAAATACCATCTACACAGTGTAAAGTTATTAGTAATTTATGGTCAGACATAACATGCTCATAATCTTCGCTAATAACCGCTTGCATAGAATTAATTGCATAATTATTTGAAGTTTTACTAACAAATTGATTATAAATATCTTGAGTTATACTATTAGAATTGATAGTTATTATTTGATAATACTTTTTTTCAAACTGCTTTGAAGTAGTATATTTTCCTGATAAATTGCTAATATCAATAACCGTGTTCTCTATTTCAAATGTAATAATTTTAGGGAAATATCCTAAATAAAGAAATATCATTGAATACAAATTTAAAAATAGATTTTCTATCTCTCTATCATCTAAATCACTATCAATTTGAATATTTAGATTTTCTCCAATTAAAGATAAACTCACCGTACTATTTTCAATTATTGTAGTAAACTCTTCAAATTTATCTATACTTTCACAATATAATTCTAACAGTGCACTTTTCATTTTTACTATCTCCCATATCAAATTTTTTTGCTGCCACTACTAGTGTTAAAAGGCTTGATTCAACATTGTTTCTCTTAGACTACACAATTTATTTTTTCATTAATATAATTGTACGATACTCTACTCCTTCCTTCCCCCGTCAAATCTATAGGAATATCCACATCTAGTACAATATCATCATGTAGTATCATTTCATATTCAATTAACTCTAGCTCATTATCGTCATTTAGATAAACATTGGGTACTTTACTAGGTAACTTACGGTAGTCTCCAGCAAATTCAAATAAGTTAGGTAAATACAGATAATTTTCTCGACTCTCATCCACAATTGAAAGCAAATTAGCTTCTGAATCATAGCCAACAACCAAATACTGATGGCCATGTATAAAACTTAAACTATCTTTTCCGATATATGTAGCCACTACATATTTCACTTTCCGCACAACCTTTCTACAGGGCTAAAATCAATACTCTAACAATTATATTCATAAATAAATTTTATCACCTTAAACCAAAACAAGAAAGCGTTTCTAAAAAAATAAGAGAGATGGATGAACTCCCTCTCTCTTATCTCTATTGTTATTCTTTTGTTTTTAAGGCTTTACCTGAAAGAAGTGTAATACTTGCAACGAATAGACTCACCAAGCCAAGTAATATTGAGCTTTGTTTTGTACCTGATTGTGGTAATTCAGCTTGTGAAGATGCCTGAATCTTTTGTTTTACAACATTTTTATCCGAACTCAGTACTTGTTTATTGTTTTGTGCATTGCTTGAATTTGACATCTTAGCGTTATTATCTGACAAATATAACACGATATCTTTCACTTCAGACTTTTTCACAATATTCTTAGCTTCTGATTTCGCACTTAGTGGATCAGTTTGTATGTCTACTGTTGTTGAATTAGTCTCTTTACTTTCTTCAACTACTGGATTTGTTGATATCGCGGTTTCCGTCACTTCTGGTGTGGATTCTGTTTGGTTACCTGTTTCTGCTTTTTCAGGCGTTGGGATGACACTTTGTTTACCATCTAATGCAGCCATTGCACTCGACAATAACTGTACATATCGATCAACAACGACTTGCACGACATCAGGCGTATTAAGGGTATCTTCCACCCCTTTAAATGTTTGATCAAAAGCTACTTTGACATCTGCACTGGCATTTTGATATTGCACTTGATCTTTTAGTTTTTGAGCTTGAGCAAATATTTGTGAAAGTTGATTGATATTCGTTGGCTGACCATCTAAAGCAGTTCGAGCTTCACTTAACTTGTCTAACAACTGATTGACCTCTGCTTGTGTCGCTTTTTCTTTTGAACTTAATAATTTAGCAGATCGTACAAGCGCATCATAAGCAACTTGTTTTAATGGATCAGCATTGTAATAGTTCGCTTGTTGTACTAATTTTGGATATTCTACTAATTCAGCTGTTAACGTTGCTAAATCGGTATCCCTACCATCTAATGCAGCAAACGTTTCTTTCAAACTTGCTACTTTTTGATCAATAACTTCTTGTTGTTGCTTGTCATTGACCAATTGTTGTGCCGCTAGAAGTGCTTGCTTGAAATAATCCTGTTTATCTTTACTTGCATTATAAAATTTTGCTTGGTCTTGTACATCAGCCACTTGTTTGACTAAATCTAACAACTCTGTCTTATTAATCAATGTAAGTGTTTTGATGTTGTAAGTATTGTTTTTCACTTCAAATGATGGATCTTCTAAAAATTCATATCCTTCTGGCAATTCAGCTTTAATGATATATTTGCCTACAGGTACGATTTTTCCAAAATCACTTTTAGCATACTTAGCTTGCGGAATACGAATTTCTAGTCCTGAATCATTGACTAAAATAAGTGTGTCTGTATCCGGAATTTCACGATTAACATCTACTAATACATTAGCTTTTTCTTTTAAATGTACGAAAAATTGCACTTTAGCTGTACTATTTGTTTCGTCAATATTTATCTTAACTGATTGATTGCCTGATAAAGTTGCCCAATCTGTATCATATAAGAATAAATCAAATTGATAGTCGCCAAATGGTAAAATTAACACGTTATTACCATCAACATAACGAGGAATATCGGCTAAATGTTTTCCGCTTTGATCTTTTACCGCATAAGCATATGCAATATCCACCGGTTGTTTAGTTTCTTGATCTACAGCTTCAACCGTTACTAAACCATTCGTATTCCCAATACTAATTAAATCCGCCACATTTGCTGAAGCTTTATTTCCAGCATAGTCTTCTACCACATATTTAAATTGTGATAAATCAGCTAAATCAAGTGGTAAGGTGAAAGAACCATCCTCATTTTGGGCTACATATATACGATGGTCAGAAACTGTTGTATCACCATTTACTTTCAGATTAATATTTGTGGTCAAACCATTTTCATCGGGAACCAGATAAAAGACTTGTTCTCTAAAAATACCGGCTAACCCATTTTCAATTGCGCGACGTGCTTTAAAGATGAATTGATCCTTATCATAAGTTGCAGTCGTAATCACTGGTGCCTGACGATCAATAATCACTTTAAAATCAACTGACTGTTCTTTTGCACCTGGTACTTCAGAACGATACGTAAGCACATAGCGATATTCTCCATCTTCAAGTGGATTACCTGATTGATCAAAACCTTGCCATTCTGTATTAAAAATGATGCTTGATTTAGGTCTTTTCTCATTGCCACTGAAGAAGTTTTTATTACCATCTTGTCCATCGCTTTGCCATAAAACATGTTCTCGATTAATATCATCTGCACGATATACACTAGCTTTTAAGTTTGTATAGTTTCTTAAAAATACCCCTTTAAAAGCAAGTGAATCTTGATTACCATCATCATTCGGCGAAATAGCTAAATGTGGTTGCCCATTTTCATCCAGTTTTAGTACAAAATCACCATTTTCATCCTTAAACGTGCCTAACGCTTTTAGTTCAAAATCAGTAGTTTTTCCGGTTGAGTAAACTTTATCAACACTTCCAGTTACTAAACCTGAAAAATTATCAGAACCCGCTAATTTTTCAGGATTATCCGAATCTATTTCAAAATAAAAACCACCTTTGCCATCAGCAATCAAAGAATAAACAGGTTCTTCAATAACTGGTAAGTTTTGGAATTCACCATGGAAACCAACATATGGAATACTGATTACATCGCCATCATCGACACTATCAGTAAAACGAACAAACCCCTCAAGATAGTAACCATTTTTCATGAGATCATTTAATTCTGGTGTGTAAGAAGAGGCATCTAAATGAATCTTCACAACTTCGCTACTGTTCGCTTTAACTGTCAATCCGCTAACTATTGATTCACTTAACTGTCGTGGGGTTAAAGTTATTTTACCCGCCTCGACAGCATCCGTATCTAGATAAATATGATAATTTAACTTGCGGTCTTCATTTGAAATATTGTGCACAACTACCTCAAAATCAAACGTATCCCCAACATTGCCAAGTGTCAAACTACCATAACCATCTTTGCCTGTCACGTACAAGCCAGTTGAAGTTGCCGCATTTACATCAATAATACCCGCTCCTTGTTGACGCGGAGAAGTATAAGCTTGAGATTCTTTATTATAATGAGGTTTTGCCGTACTCATTAATAAATGCTTCACTAACGCTTCTAATTCTTGAGGCGTTTTATTTGGGTATTTGGCTTTTAGATATTGTTTCACTAATACAGCCGCCCCAGCAACATGAGGTGATGCCATACTTGTCCCATTCATATTTGCATAGTCATTATCATTAATAGCCGCATAGATTCCACCCCCAGGAGCAGCCAAATCAGGTTTTAATTCTCCATCGGCTGACAATCCCCAACTTGAAAAATCAGACATAGAACCTGCATTTGGATTTTCGTCAAACACAGATTCATTATTAAACTGGATTTGATACTGATTTTTCGCTAAAGCTTCACCAAATTCATTTGGGATGAAAATAGCTGGAATGGCCACCGCTGTTTCATCTAAGGCCATGCTAATATTGGCTTCATTTGGGCGGCTATTAAAAATCACTGCTCCAATAGCCCCTGCTTTTGTGGCATTGGCTACTTTTTCAGAAAACGTGATTTCACCCCGTTTTATCAGAGCGAGTTTTCCAGAAAAATCCTTTCCTTCAAAATCTTCTGGCTTTCCTAAATTTGCATACACATAGTCATAGGCTTTTCCCTCTTCAAAACTAACTTCACTCTTTTCTGGATTGTCAAAAGAGCTTTTACCGAAATTCAGATTTTCATCATTTTCTAAACCGATAATATTGATAACTTTGCTACCAATTGTTGTGTTATTATATGACGCAACGGAAATCGCCTCTTTTGCAGTAGAAGGGCTGCCAACTAACCCGTAATCAGGATTTTCAGCCGATGGCAAGTCATAATGCGAGCCAAATACTGCGTCATTCCCAGCTGCAATAACTACAGATACTCCAGCATTTCTTGCAGCTTCAATCGCTTGAACAACACTTTCATCCATGTTAACAACAGAGCCATTTGCCCCGCCTAAGCTTAGGTTGATACTATCTGCCCCTAATTTCACTGCGTCTTCAATCGCTTTGACATAGATTGCAGAACTAGTTGTTGGATTAATATCTGAAAAAACACGCATAAACATGACTTGCGCTTCAGGAGCAACACCATAAATTAGTTGATTAGCAACTGGTTGAGTTGGATTTCCGGTTGCGATGCTTGTGACGTGCATCCCGTGAGAATGTTTGTCTTCTTCTTTCATATCAGTATTGACATCGACATAATTATAACCAAAAATCACCTTATCATTAAACCATTCCCCATACTCAATCCCTGCAGCCTTTTTCGTTGCTTCGAAAGTTTCTTTGTTGTATTTAGCTGTATCAGGATTGGTAATATGCAGCACATCATGATCGACATCAATCCCTGAATCAATAATCGCAACAACCATGCCTTCTCCTTTATAGCCTGCCTCCCAGGTTTTTGGCACAGATATAATGGTATTACTATCAATATTTTGCGGCGTAGCAGATGATAATTGCTCACTCTCTTTTTTTTCTATATTAACTTCAGCTGCTTGATTATTTGCGAATTCTTCTTTTTCATTTTCAATATCAGTTGTAGTTTGTGTCGATGTAATTGTTTCAGCTTCTTGTGTCTGCTTAGCTATTGTATCAATATTCGTATCTTCAATATTTGTTGCTGCTGATACAGACTTATTCGCTTCAGACAAATCTTTTATAACTACTTCATTCGTGGTTGAATTTTGTTCATCAACCGAAGCGACTGAATTTTCTGTCTTTTCATGCGAAGTGTCTGTATTTTTTTCTTCTACATGATTGACTGTCGTAGAAATTTCTTTACTTAAATCATTGGCACTTTCTGCTTTAAGTGGTTGTATAATTGTTGCAGTACTCGAATTCTCATCAGCGACGACATTCTGAGCGCTTACAGCATTTAACAAGAAAGTAGTACTTAAAATTAACGTATATGCCCCAATATTTTTGGGATGCAATATTTTCTGTTTATCCATATAATCTCCTTTTTATTAAAATTAGGTTAACCTTAGATTATATTAAAACACATTTTATTAGATATTACAATATCATATTATCGTTATCAAAACTCCAGTTATTTGATAAATATTATAAATTCAGCATTTTCATTATCTCTCACTATAATCTGTTAATATATTCAAATATTATTTTATAACGAGAAAAAGTCAGAATCCAGCTACTGAGCTTTTTTCCAACTTTCTCAAACAATATTTAGACTCTACTTTTGAACTGATTTCATTAAGTCCATATTTTTAGTATTTTTTAGATTTAGGTAAAGATTTTAAAAATTCCTACCTACAGATTCTTGTGATACTTTATCAAAATAAACGGTTATTATTAGTATATAATTTTTCACTAAAACAATATTAAAGTTTTAACAATACTTTTTCACTATATCTTTCCAGATAGCCTCTATGTTTTTCTCGGTTAGGTATTCATCTATTTTAGCTTTTTCAATTAATCCTAGCATCGAAATTGCTAATTTTGAAAATATTTCTTTCTTTTCAAATTCAACTTTGTCATTAAAATACTCGCCTATAAATAAATATTTTAAAAAAATGTTTCATACAACTGATACATTAATTTAGGATTGCCCATAGTATCTTGCCAACTTAAATAATATTTTTGCGGATTTTCACAATAATATTTGACTATTTTGATTGGAAAATATACTAAATGACGATCATCATTAAACTTTTTTTCTGTACTTTTAATAGCCTCATGAAATAGATAATAGACAACTTCATCTTTTAATTCTTGAAAATTTTTGAACTGATTGTAAATTGGTTGTGTAGAGATTTGCATATAAGTTGCAAGACGTTTGACAGTTAAATTTTCAAATCCATATCGTATTACCATTCGATAAGCAGAGTCTATGAATTTTTCTCGTTTGTAGATTCTTTTTCTCATCGCTTCCCCCTAATACAAATTTTTCAATTTAACCAAGAGCTTTAATAATGTGCACCTCGCTTAAACCATCTGACACCTTTAATTCTCTTGATCTAAATATTTTGCTTATTAGGTATTTTCTCATTAAATAACTAAATTTAAAACATTATTTCGGAAAATTTTACTTTGTTTTTCTATTTTCTAATATTATCATTTTAAACAATAAATTCCTAAACAAAAAGATAATCTTCTTAAAATAACTAACTTATTATTTTAAGAAACTACCGAAAAATAACCATTAATAAAAATACATGTATTATAAAGATATTATACCGGAAATCTATTTCTTATGATTACGACTATCTATTTTTGTTTAATACAAAAGTTATAAATTTACTACATATTTAACAAAATACCCCTTCAGATAATCTCATTGTTTTATAATTTTGGTTTCATTTTTCTCCTTGTTGCTCTGTTTAATATAGTTGACAAAGTTTACATACTCACCTATTACTTTCATATTTTCATAATGCTATTCATTTGTAGACTTTGTCTCTAGGTTAAAAACAAGATAAAAAGAGAGTCTGCAATAACTCTCTCAAAACAATTATATAAATTTTTTAGACTACCTATATCGACAATTTTTGTAAATCTATTTCAACAGTAGTTTTATGTGTTACTAATAATATTATCTTATTCACTTTAATTTTATTAAGTATTTTAGCTATAGATTTATCCAAAGTGTCATGCATATTCGAAAACGGTTCATCTAAAATAAGTAAAGATGTACCTGGTTTAGTTACTGCAACTAAGAATTGTAAAAGCTGTCTTTGCCCCCCTGAAAGTTCACTTAATCTAACTGAAAGTAAATCCCGTATTGAAAATTGTGCAGCAAGTAATAATGATTGATATTCAGGTTCGCATAATATTTTTTCAAGATCTTCCATCGACAAATACGTTGTCAGAAATTCACCTACAGCAATCTCCTGATTTTGCTCATTTTGAAGCATCATAGATATTTCCTTTTCACGAAGTAGTGTTGTATTTACTTCACTGATTGAATATCCATTATAACTTATACTTCCTTGAAAGATATCTTGATAAACACCTATCAACGTATACAATAGCGTCGATTTTCCCACACCATTTTCGCCAACTAATTGATAAATATTACCTGGAACAAAATTTAAAGTCAACGGTTGTTTATAAAGCATCCCTTCTTTTATCATAATATTCACATCAGATAATTGAATCTGCTCAATTTGACTTAACTCTTGCTGTCCTTTATCATCTTCAGGTAAGTTTTGTATTTCATTCATTCGACCTTTAGCGATTTTGTATTCTTGATAAATGAATTGGAACGATATAATCTGCTCAAGATAGGACAGCATCTTCATAAAATATTGCATGATTGCAATAAAGAACCCCACAGATAATCTACCAACAAAAATTAACCCTGCTCCAATCACAAAAAATCCTAGTTGGGCCAATAGGGCAATAGCTAATTGTGTCGTTGATAAAAAATATTTTAGCCAATAATGTTTGAGCATAAAATTCGACAATGATTGCTGTTGATGATGCAAACGAAGAAATTCTAGCTGTTGACTTCCTTTACTTTTTATTTCTAAAATTCGTTGAAAAAATTGATTCCGTAATGCATACAATCGATTTCCTTGATCCATTACATCATACAAAGTCGTATTCATTTTTGGTTGAACCCTATAATAAATGACTAAATATAGTATAAGCAATCCAACAAAAATCGCTAAAAAGTATAGACTAATACGACTCATTAAAATCAGAGTAATCGCCAAATAAGCTAGCCCACAAATAAATTGCGGAAGCGAAATATATACAAATTGAAGTATTTTTTCAATATCTTCACTCACCCGCTGATGTAAATAATTTTGATCATATTTCAAAATCAATAGTGTTTTCCTTGAAATATATGATTGTGCGAATTGATTTTGTTTCTCAATAACTAATTGAGATATCTTAAAATAATTCATCTTTGACTGAAAGAAAGAAACAGTCATCTGCGCTAAAAAAAGAATCGCTAATGCCGCAATGGACTTCACTAATAAGCTAGCCTCTTTATGAATGAATTGGTTAATAATTACACCTTCTGTATATGGAGTTAAAATTTCAAAACTTCCCATACACAAAAATAAAAACACTTGCAACCCAACAACCTTTTTATCAATTAATTTCATTTTACCCCTCCTAATAATTGTTATCTTATCTTTAAATTAGCATCTCAACCTAAACCAGTCAATAAAAAAATGCCTAGCGCAGGGAAAGGCTAGGCATAAGGTGAAATATATTTAAATTTTTTGGCTAAACATTCATTAGTCGACTTTCTTTTTCAATGCACCGAATAATAAACCTGAAACGATTGCACCGATTAAGATAAAGGCTAAGTATAATAATGGTTTAGATACTAACAAGATAACAAAGATTCCACCGTGTGGCGCCATTAATTTAATACCTGTTAAACCAACTAACGCACCGGCAACTGCAGAACCAGCCATGAAACTTGGAATCGCGCGAATTGGGTCAGCAGCAGCAAATGGAATGGCACCTTCTGTAATGAATGAAAGACCCATTACGATATTTGATAAACCAGCTTCTTGTTCTTGTTTTGTAAATTTGTCTTTGAATAATAANGTTGCGATAAATACAGCAATTGGAGGAACCATACCACCAGCCATTACAGCTGCCATAATCACAGATCCACCAGTAGCCACAGAAGCAGCTAAGGTACCAGTACCAAAGACATAGGCCGCTTTGTTGAAAGGACCACCCATATCGATAGCCATCATACCACCTAAGACAAGTCCCATCAAGACAGCTGAACCACCTGATAAACCTTCAAGGAAGTTGTTTAAGCCTGTATTGATAGCAGCCATTGGAATGTTTACAAATAACATCAAGAATCCAGTGATACATACACCAAATAATGGATATAAAAGAATTGATTTAATACCATCTAATGAACGAGGTAGACCTGCTAATAGTTTTCTTAAAACTAAGATTACCCCACCAGCTAAGAAACCACCGACTAATGCACCTAAGAATCCAGAAGGCACACCTGCTAGAGCTAAAGTTTTTTCACCACCAGCAGCAAATGGTACTTTACCCCAAGCTAAACCACTTGAAGCAATTGAACCAGCAACGAAACCTGCGACTAAACCAGGTTTTTCAGCAATAGAGAATGCGATATATCCAGCTAAGATTGGTAGCATGAAACCAAATGCCACGCCCCCAATATTTTTAAATAGAGAGGAAATTTCATGATAAGTACCTAAGTTGCTTAATTGATCTTTTGGCACACCCATGATGTTATCAAGTAAGAAGGCAATCGCAATCATGATACCGCCACCGATAACAAACGGAAGCATTTGTGATACACCGGCCATCAAGTGTTTATAAAACGCAGCACCTAATCCTTGTTTTGAATCAGATGAAGTTTCAACAGCACCTTCACCATTTGATTGATAAACTTCAGCTTTTTCATCTAAAATAATTTGAATTAATTCTTCTGATTTTTTGATTCCATCAGCTACTGGACGGCTTAAAACACGTTTACCAGCAAAACGAGGCATTTCTACTGATTTATCAGCTGCAATGATGACCCCTTTCGCACGAGCAATTTCATCAGCAGTCAAACGGTTTGCAACCCCAGAAGCACCATTTGTTTCAACTTTGATATCAACACCCATTTTTTCAGCAGTTTGCTTTAATTTATCTTCTGCCATGTATGTATGAGCGATACCTGTAGGACAAGCTGTCACCGCAACGATAAATGGACGATCACCGCTTGCTTTTGCTTCATGTTTTTCTTCTGATTCTTCCGCAAATAAAGCACGTACTTCATCTGGTGTAGAAGCTTGTTTTAAACTTGCAACAAAATCAGTATCGACTAGCTTACGTGAAAGTGCGGCTAATGCTTGTAAGTGTGTGTCATTTGCTCCATCTGGCGCCGCAATCATAAAGAATAGATAAGTTGGTTGACCATCTAATGCTTCATAATCAACACCCACTTGGCTTTTAGCAAACAATACAGTTGCTTCTTTAACCGCTGCATTTTTCGCATGAGGCATTGCAATTCCATCACCTAGACCCGTAGATGTTTGGGCTTCACGAGCTAAGATACCATCTTTAAAAGTCTTGACATCAGAGATACGGCCAACTTGGTATAATTTTTCGACCATTTCATCAATCGCAGCTTGTTTTGTCGTTGCTTTTAAATCCATGATCATTGCATCTTTAATCAATAAATCCGTAATTTTCATTTTAATCCTCCTAGATTTTTAACGATTATAGTTTTGTAATCTTCACTTCTGGTAATAATTCTTGAATAAATTCACCGGTTGCTAAATCATCTGAAAAAGCAGTAGCACTTCCGCAAGCAACACCCCATTTAAAACTTTCAACGGGATCTTGCGTTTTAGAATATTCGCCGATAAAACCTGCAATCATTGAATCTCCTGCACCTACAGAGTTTTTCAATTCACGTTTTAAGACATTGGTTTGATAGACGCCTTGTTGGGTAAATAATAAAGCGCCATCGCCAGCCATTGAGATAATCACGTTTTGTGCACCATCAGCTAACATTTTCTTACCATAAGTAATGATGTCATCCAATCCATTGAATGTAGTATGGTAAAGTTCAGCTAATTCATGATTGTTTGGCTTCACTAATAATGGTTTTTTAGGAAGTGCGGCTAAAAGGTCTGCACCTGTGGTATCAATGACGAAATCAGCTTCTTTATCTTTAATAATTTCAATAAGTTCTTGATAAAATCCTTGTGATAATCCTGCAGGTAAACTACCAGCTAATAC
>JGI24708J26588_10001472_pt1 | contig 18679 bp, 12 predicted proteins | sample BioPla1DNA2_FD_26588 | JGI IMG/M metagenome (IMG submission 26588) | reverse complement strand
GATAAACGTCGAACCAATTTCCCTCCATCTTTCTTTAGTTCAGCAATTTTACATTCCTTCCATGGATTTTGATTTCTTCCAATTACCACGGTTCTTTCATTTTGCCAAAGATATAATATACACTCCGAATCCCCAACCTCTTTTAAGAGATATTCTTCTAAGGCTAGATTTTTATAAGGATCCGTACTTTTCCCTATCATATATTTAAGCGTATGAATCAATGATTACCTCTTTCTATTTATCTTTTTTATTAGTATTTGTCTTGCAACATTGTTCAGACCTCATTCAAGTATTTACTTGCACTTTGTTCAGACCTCATTCAAATTTTCACTTGCACTTTGTTCAGACCTTATTCAAGTATTTATTTGCAACTTTCTTCAGACCTCATTCAAGTATTTATTTGCACTTTCTTTAGACCTCATTCAAGTTTTTACTTGCTACTTTCTTCAGATTTCACTCGTCAAAGGGATATCGTAATATTGGATTCCGTGCTGCAGTTACCTCGTCTGGACGTCCAATAACAGTGGAAATNGGAGACTGATGTAGTTCTNCTGGATTTAGTAAGGCCTGATTATAGATTTTTTGATATATCTCAATAGCCTCATCTAGAGTTTCCTTGGTCTCTGTCTCTGTTGGCTCCACCATTAAGGCTTCATGGACAATCAATGGAAAATACATGGTCGGTGGATGCATACCATAATCCAATAAGGCCTTGGAAAAATCCAATGCGGAAACTCCCTTTTCCTTCTTTAATTTTTCTAAAGATATGACAAACTCATGCATACAATGNCCTGAAAAAGGAATATCAAANGTTTNTTTNAGTTGTTCTTGCATGTAGTTGGCATTGAGAACTGCATTTTCAGATGCATTTTTTAATCCCTCTTGACCCAGAGTAAGGATGTAAGAAAGCGCACGAACCACTACTAAGAAGTTGCCGTAGAAAGCCTTTACCCTTCCAATGCTCTTCTCGCTTTTTTTCTCCCACTCCAATTTACCTTCCTTTTCAATAATTCTTGGTGATGGAAGATAGTCCAAGAGGGAGGCTTTGCATCCTACAGGACCACTACCTGGGCCACCACCACCATGAGGAGTGGAAAATGTTTTGTGTAAGTTCAGATGAACCACATCAAATCCCATATCTCCCGGTCTTGTTATCCCCATAATTGCATTGAGATTCGCACCATCATAGTAGTTTAATCCTCCGGCATCATGAACAATCTTAGTAATTGTTAAAATGTTTTTGTCAAACATTCCAATGGTATTAGGGTTGGTTAACATAAATCCTGCCGTATCTTCACCAACCACTTTTTTCAGTTCCTCAACATCAACATATCCATCTTCGGTAGACGAAATATTAACCACCTGAAAACCAGCCATAGCTGCACTGGCCGGATTTGTTCCATGGGCTGAATCCGGAACTATGATTTTTCTTCTCTTGCTATCATTTCTATCCTGATGATAAGCCTGTATTAATTTCAATCCAGTAAATTCTCCATGGGCTCCTGCTGCCGGTTGAAAATCAAAAGCATCCATTCCAGTAATTTCACAAAGATATTCTTCTGCCAGCTTCATGACCTGTAGACATCCTTGTATGCTTTCCACTGGTTGTAAAGGATGGATCTGTGTAAACCCTGGATTCTTTGCAATTTCTTCATTTACCTTAGGATTATATTTCATGGTACAGGAACCCAGGGGATAAAAACCATCATTCACTCCAAAAGTTCGTTTCATTAATTCTGTATAGTGCCTGCTAATTTGTGTTTCAGAAACCTCTGGCAAACGAAGTTCCTTATTTCTTTTAAATCGTTTGCTAACTTCGATTAGAGGAACATCACACGCTGGTAGCAAATCACATCCTCTTCCAGCAACACTTTTTTCAAAGATTAATTTCATTCCTCAGTCACCTCCTTTAAAATTGCAACTAAGGTATCGATATCCTCTTTCGTATTCATTTCCGTAGCACACCATAGGATTTGACCCTCATGGGAACCTGAAAGAGGCAATCCTCCAAGAATTCCACGCTCAGCCAATTCACTCATAATCTTATCCACAGAACCCTTACAAGTAGTAACAAATTCATTAAAGAATTCCCCGGGATACACCAGATCAAAACCATCTAATTGGGTGATTTGTTCTTCCATATAATGAGCTTTTGACATGGATAATCTCGCCACTTGTTCTAAACCTTTCTTACCCATAGCATCTAGATAGACGGCTGCTGTCATAGCGCATAAGGCTTGGTTGGAACAGATATTACTAGAAGCTTTCTCCCTACGAATATGTTGCTCCCTCGCTTGTAAGGTCAAAACAAAGGCTCTCTCACCTTTGCTATCTTTGGTTTCTCCTACAATACGGCCAGGAAGTTTTCGCATCATGGCCTGGGTACTTGCCATAAATCCAAGGTATGGCCCACCAAAGGATAGGGGAATTCCCAGAGGCTGTCCTTCTCCTACAGCAATATCCGCACCATATTCCACTGGCGCTTTCAAGATTCCAAGGGATATGGGGTTACAACTTACAATGAATTTTGCTTTGTATTCCTTGGCAATTGCACCGATCCGATCTCCATCCTCTAAGAGTCCATAGTAATTCGGTTGTTGTAACAATACACATGCTACTTCCTCATCCATCAACTGCTCTAGAGTTTCAAGATTGGTTCTACCATCTTTACAAGGAGCAAGCACCACTTCCATACCAATACCACTGACATAGGTTTGGATNGTTTCCAAAACCTCTGGATGAACGGCTTCTGAAACAAGGGCTTTAAATTTTTTTCTCTCCTTACACATAATCACAGCCTCTGCTGCTGCCGTTGCTCCATCATAAACAGAAGCATTGGAAACATCCATTCCGGTTAATTCACAAATCATGGTCTGATATTCAAATATGGATTGCAAGATCCCTTGACTTATTTCAGCCTGATAGGGAGTATAAGCTGTAACAAATTCTTCTTTGGAGCTAATTTGCTTTACAATAGAAGGTATATAATGGCGATAGGCTCCGGCTCCTCGAAATATAGTATGAAAGATCTTGTTTTTTTCAGCAATCCCGGACATTTTCCTTCTAACTTCAAATTCAGAAAGCCCTTGGGGAAGATTCAGTGGCTCTTTTAAGAATACTTCTTCCGGAACATTCTCGTAGAGTTCCCTTACGTTTTTTACATTAATGAGGTGAAGCATTTCCTCTTGTTGCTTCTTCGTATTTGGTACATAGCTACCCATGCTACTCCCTCCTTAAGATAATTGATTCCGATATTCCTCTTCCGTTAACAGATCCAATTTCTCTTGAATGTTTTCCACTTCAATAAACCATGCAGCATAGGCATCGGAATTCACCAACTCCGGCTGATCCAATAAATCCTCATTAATTGCCTTTATGGTTCCTGTTACAGGGCTATATACAGGAGATACTGCTTTTACCGATTCCACATCAGCAAACTCTTCCCCTGCAACTACTTCATCTCCAACTTCAGGTAGATTAATAAATACCAAATCTCCTAATTCTTCTTGTGCAAAATCGGATATTCCAATCCTTGCTGTGGTTTCGTCTAAAAACTGCACCCACTCATGAGATTTTAAAAATAAAAATTTCTTCTGATTCATTATAAAATCCTCCATTCTATATTTTATTTAAAAACATTACTGAATATCTTTGATGAACCACAATTGCCTGCATGTTTTACTCTTTTATTGCACTGGTTGTTGGGTCTTTTTATTTAACCATTTATTACACTTCTGGTTGGGTTCTTTTTACTTAACCTTTTCTTTCACTTCTGATTGGTTTCTTTTTATTGTGCTCTTTTATAAAAAGGTAAGGCTACAATCTCAGCAGGGATTCTTCTCCCTCTTACCTCAACTTCTACCTGGGTACCAATGGCACTGCTATGAATATCAACCAAAGCCATGGCAAGTGGACGTGATAAATAAGGGCAATGGGTTCCGGAAGTGGTTCTTCCTATCCTTGTCTGACCAATATAAACCAGACAATTTTCTCTAGCAATTCCTCGTCCGGTGATACTTAGCCCAACCCTAGTGATTTTAGGTTCCCCAGCTTCTAGCAAAGCATTCTTACCTATAAAATCCTCTTTATCCATTTTCACTGCAAACCCTAAGCCAGTTTCTAGAGGGCTAATCTGATCATCCATCTCATGGCCGTATAGGGGCATGGCAGCTTCCAAGCGTAAGGTATCTCTGGCTCCTAAGCCACAAGGAATGATATCAAAATCTTCTTTATCAATATGATCTCTATGAGCTTTATATTTTCCTGCCTCTAAAAGGGCATTCCACACAGTAACAACTCCCTGGTTGCTACAAAAGATCTCAAACCCATCTTCTCCGGTATATCCTGTTCTTGAAATAGTACAAGAAACCCCGGCCAGTAAAATATTTTCTTTAAAGGTATAATTCTTTCCTGGTAAATTTTCTTCCTCTGTTAACTTGCATAATATTTCCTGAGCCTTTGGTCCTTGTAAAGCCAACAAAGAAAGCTCATCTGAAATATCCTGAAACTCCACTTCTCCCACAATATGCTGCTTAATCCACTCCACGTCTTTGTGGCGATTTGCTGCATTGACTACAATGAGATAATCGTCTTCCTTTCGCCGGTACACTAATAAATCGTCGACAACTCCACCATTTTCATTGCACATGGGACTATATTTTACTTGACCATCGTACATTCGGCTACAATCATTGGTTACCAGACGTTGTACATTTTTCAAAGCATCTTTNCCCCTTAAGACTACCTCACCCATATGGGAGACATCAAATAGACCTGCAGTTCTTCTTACCGCCATATGTTCAGCAATCACACCTGTTTCATACTGTACTGGTAATAAATAACCTGCATAAGGAACCATCTTTCCTCCAGCCTGCAAATGGCTTTCATATAGAGGTGTTTTCTTTTCCATATAGACCTCCTATCATATAATTATTTTTATTTATTTTATGTCCTTCTCTAATGCTAATCTATAAGTAATATCAGATTTTAACGATATTATGAAGTTCCTGGTTAAATTCTCTAATATCTTTATACTATTCTTGAATCAGAAAGTCAATGAAAAGAAAGAAATAGCTCCTCCCTTGATTCCCCTTGCAAATCTATAATCTGCAAGAGATTAATCAAGGAAAGAGCTATTGTAATATTGTTATTGTTTCTTTTGGATTATAACCATACCGATTACGAGAATAATTGTAAGGATGATTGCAAATATGGTATGAGGGAGAATAGCAACATACCAAGGTGCTGATTGTACTGTAAAAATATCTGGATAATGAACTCTATAAGAATACTCACAGATAATATTTCCAATATATGCACCAATATTAAGCCACAATATTGCTTTCAAGATTTCATATAATTTCTTCATTTTTTTAACTCCACATACTAAGATTAGGCGATCTGTGGAACTGCTTTTCTATTGGAACTGTTTTTATAAACTAGATTTCCTTTGAATGATATAGTTCCATAAAAATATCTACGATCTCTGGATCAAATTTTTTTCCTGATTGAGCTTGTATTTCTTTCATTGCCTCCTCTTTACTAATCGGTTCCCTATCATAACTGCCGTGTAACATCCTATCATATACATCCGCCAACAATAAAATACGAGATATTTTCGGTATTTCATTTCCTTTTAAATGATTGGGATAACCATTTCCATCCCAACTTTCATGGTGGCTTAGGACATATTTTGCAATATCCAAGGTTTTAATGGATAGATTCAAAATTCTATATCCTACCACCGGATGTCTTCTGATTAACTGTATTTCTTGATAAGTCAGTTTCGTTTTTTTATTTAATAATTTCGGTTCTATTATAATTTTTCCAATGTCATGATAACGGGCAGCCGTTAGTAATCTTCTTGATTCTGAAGAGGATAAATTCATCGCCTTTCCAATTTTTTCACAGATTTCGATTACATGATCCGAATGTTCTTTTTCACTAGGGGAAACTTCATATAATTTTTTTAAGATATCATCTACAGCATTTTCGTTAAATTTGGTCATATCCACTGTTTTTTGCTGATACATTTTGGAATCGGCAATATCAATGGTATGAATGATATCTTCATCTTTTGAGGTCATGGTACTTGCCCCTAAGGATATACTTCCATGAAAACTTTGAATCTTAATTTTGGATAATTCCTCACGAATTTTTGAGGATATTTTTTCTGCATCCTCTAAACTTGTTCTTGGTAAGATCATTAAAAATTCATCTCCGCCCAAACGAAAGGCTATATCCTCCAAGCGACAGTTCTTCTTTATAATATCCGCTGCATGTTTTATTAAATCGTCCCCTGCTGCATGTCCAAAAATATCATTCATATGTTTCAGTCCATTGACATCCCCCATGATTACTGAAATTGGTAGGTTGTCTTCCATAACCAATTGTTTCATCTTCTTTTCTAAAAACCTTCTATTAAATAATCCTGTCAAGGAATCATGATAACTATTATAAATAATATTTCTTTCCTCTTCTTTTCGCTTGGTAATATCAAAGAAGGTAACTACTACTCCTATCAGTTCTCCATCCTGGTATTCTGGATCCGAATAATATTCTACTTCAAAAGAGCTTCCATCCTTCCTCCAAAAGACCTCATCATCGGCATGAACTCCTACTCCACTATGGAAAACAGAAAGAATTTTACATTCTTCCTCTTTATAAGGAGTGCCAGCTTTTCTGCTATGATGAATCATCTTATGAATATTTTTACCGATTAATTCTTCTTGATGATTGTATCCTAATAACTTAAGACAACTATCATTACAAAAAGTACAAATACCGTTTTGGTCAATACCAAAAATACCTTCGGCCACGGAATCCAGTACCATTCTTAATTTATTCTGACTTTGATTCAATTGAGCCAAGGCTTCCAACAAATCATTCCGATTGTTGTACTCCACCGTGATATCATCAATGAATCCACCCACACCATATTGATTATTGGGTAATTTCACAGGAAATTTTGTTACTTTTAAAATTTTATCTCCCCATTTTAATTCATTAACGATTACTGATTTTTTCTTAATGGCAGACAAATCTGTACTTTTCCCATGACAAGCAAAATCGTAATCAATCAATTGAAAATCATCTTTCCCAATAATCTCTTCTTCCTTCTTTTGATAAAACTCTTCAAAGGCTTTATTCACAAAAATATAATTTAAATTTTCATCTTTTAGTTGTATTAAACTATGGCTGGCATTGACAAAGGTTGTTCGTAATAAATTATGATGCTTCAATTCCTTGTTTAACCGCTTCGTTCTATTCAACTGCCAAAATAATATCCCACTTAATACAACAAGACTTAGAATTAATAGAGTCAAAACAGTAAAAAAACCTAAGGTCAAAGCACTTGTTTTCTCTTTCATATTTAGTTCATCTGTAACATCATAAATAATTACAAATAATAAATTCTTATCTCCATCGTAATGTTCACAAGGGTATACTTTCACATTTCTGATTTCACCATCGAACAGCATATGCTCTTCTATGTAGTAAATGTGTTTACTATGGCCCTTGATCTGCTTCATTTCATAAAATCTAGAAAGTTGAAATCCTAAATCTTCTGCCTTCATCTGCATAAATTCATCTTTGGAATACCCATAATATTCATAGGCTGCTTGATTTGCTTTCTCAATTGTTCCGCTATCCAAATTTATAACAATCATTACAGAGGCATTATGTTCAAATAAAGCATTAAATTCATAAGTCACATTCTTAGCGAAAGTAACTTTCGTGGGATTTATTACCGATAGACTTATAAATATAAATGCAATAATAAACATCATTCGTTTCATCAGTTTCACCTCCATAGGTATATGATTTCAAGGCATGCGAAATTTAGTTTACCTTTATCCTCTTGATTATGTCAAGATATATTATACCTTTAAAAAACAATTCTATGTTCCAATGTTTACCCAAACTGCTATATCACAAAAGATTTCCCCAACTGGATACTAAGAAACCTTCACTATGATACGGTATCATGATAGATACTCCAATGTATGATACCATATAAGAATTTTCAAGCCAGAATACTATATCTTCACCAAATCATATATACAATAGATGTTTACCTACCTATGATAACATAGAAGGTGGAATAAGTACTATTATACTCTTGTCCAGTTCATAACTTACCGGGAGCATAACCATTATCCAAGCAAGCATATATGTAATAATTCATGGTGAATTNAAAAACCTATTTCTACCTCTAAAGCAAATAAGGGTAGAATTCACTATACAATTAAGGTTTACTTTTGAAACAGTTACTGCCACATCAAGTAGTCAGAGGGGTGGAATTTACTTTTTCAATTGAAGATGTAATGATTCATATAATTAATTATCAGTTTACTGTAGACGCAGATTCATTTTTAGTATATAATTATACCGTTTTGTAATTCTATTTATAAGTCAAGTTTGCAGTTAATAAAAAATTGCTTACTCTGAATTATTAAGAAATCCAATATCATACTTGCTTACATAAGGGAAAGGAGTTTTTATTACTAATGTGGTTTTTATTCGCATTATTAACTACACTTTCATGGGGAGCCGCAGATCTTTTTTATAAAAAAGGTTCGGATAGCCAAGACAAATACAGTCACACTAAGATTGGAATTATGGTTGGTCTGGTTATGGGTATCCATGCAATCATTTATATGCTGGTTGAGGGAGTCACCTTCCATCCATTTGATATGGTGAAATATCTTCCTGTATCCGGTTTTTATATCTTATCCATGTTGATTGGTTATTTCGGATTACGATACATTGAGCTGTCAATTTCTTCACCTGTACAAAATTCTTCAGGAGCAATTACAGCCATCATATTGTTTATCCTATTTCCACACAATCTAGGGGCTCTTAATATCGCCGGTATCCTTATAATTACTGTCGGTGTAATCGGATTAGCCGTACTAGAAAAGAAGATTCAAACCGAAGCCCTAAAGGCAGACAATGTTGATGTTGATCCCAAATACAAAATTAGTGTTTTGGCCATCACATTTCCGATCCTATATGCCCTATTTGATGCCTTAGGAACAGCTGCGGATGGAATCTATCTTGATGAACTTTCTTTAATTAGTGAAGATGCGGCATTACTGGCATATGAATTTACATGGTTTTTATATGCAATCATAGCCTATGGGTATCTTACCTTTATTAAAAAACAAAAATTCAATGTCTTTAAACAACCGGTTCGTACAACAGCGGCACTCTTTGAAACCGCGGGACAATTCTTTTATGTCTTTGCCATGTCAAAGAATGCAATTATTGCGGCTCCCTTGATTGCTTCTTATAGTATTGTATCTGTTATCCTCTCTCGCATTTTCTTAAAAGAAAAGCTTAGTAAGAAGCATTATATATTGGTGGCCATGGTTATGATCGGAATTGCTATTTTAGGTATCGCGGACGAACTATAATTAAAATGTTATGAATTAAAATTAGAAATATTAGTAGAAATATTTGAGTTAACAGAAGTATTAAAAAAATATAGGAACAATAGAAGTATTGGAAGAATATTAGTATTACAAGAATATTAGTATTGGAAGAATATTAGTATTGGAAGAATATTAGTATTACAAGAATATTAGTATCAGTAGAAATATTAGAAAAAATGTTAGAATTATAACCTTAAAAAGAATCAAAGTTAAAATTAGCGTATTGCACCAAAATGAGGATGCAATACGCTTTTTTATTTCCAAACCCTGTATTATTTGTTATAATAAAACCAGAATTATCCTTTAATTAATACCTTTTTTTAAAAATTCAAATAAGGAGTGATTTTATGATTCGATTACATTTTGAGAAACTTTCCAGATATGAAAGACTTGGGGAACCCTGCTCATGTGCGATTCCCTTCCCGAAAGGGGAATTGTTTGATATTACAAAGGCAGCAATCAGTGATGGAGAAAATTTTTACCCTGTCCAATGTAAAATAACAGCTCAGTGGCCAGATCATTCTGTCAAATGGCTTTTCATTACATTTTTGGCCGACCTACCAGGAAATCTTTCCAAAGATTATTATTTTATTCCTGATGCAAGAAAGTATGACACCCATTGGGAAAGTTGGAAAAATGCCCTATCGAATCAAATTACTATAGAAGAAAAAAACAAGCGATTAGAGATCTCTACAGGAGAATTAAGAGTCCAGTTAACTAATCCTGGAGAAGCCGGTTTATTCCATAAAATCGAAACCAAAGATAAGACATATCACGATCATGAACTGAAAGGTCCCATTCTAATTAATGACCAGGATCAAGAATTTATTTTGCAAATCGGCCAGACTGGTTGGAGGATTTTAGAGCAAGGCCCTATAGTTTCTATCTTAGAAACCAAAGGCAAACATTACAGTAACACTAAAAAAGACTGGTTTGATTTTAAGGTTCGAATTCAGGTTTTTGCAGGAAAGCCTTGGCTTCAAATCGACTATACCATTATAAATAAAGAAAAAGAAAAGGAAGAAAAACTTCGGGGCATTGAATATAGAATTAAGGTAGATACTGACAGCAATTCTAAGATACGAACAGCTTTAGCAACTTCAAATTATACCAGTAAAATCATAGAGGGGTCAGATAACCAAAAATTATACCATCTAATTGATGCCAATCAATTAGTATATGAGGCCAACGAACACATCCCTGAAACCTTTTATGGTACCTTCTGGGCAGATTGGCGGATGGAAGGTAAGGGTGGAATTTGTGCTACCCTTTACCAAGCCCATCAAAATTTCCCCAAAGCAATGGAAGTGGATCAAGATGGTATGACTATAAAAATACTTCCTAAGGAAGCTTTTGATCTAACCTTAATACAGGGGATGGCAAAGACCCACCAGCTTTATTTACATTTCCATGGAGCTGAGGATCCCCTTCAGAGTTTAAATGTCAGAAGCCTTCAAATGCAACTAAAAGATCGTCCTGTATTGGATACCCATATTTACAAAAAATCCGGGGTCTTTGATCCGATATTTGTAACCACTCCAAACATTGAGGTGGAACGAGCCTTGGTTGCAAAAGCTGACGAAAGGGGAAAGGCCTATGGAATCCTTCATTGGGGAGATGCGCCGGATCCAGGCTATACNCAACAAGGTAGNGGAAATGGTGATCCCGTTTGGACCAACAATGAATACGATTTCCCCCATGCCATGATGCAAATGTACGCTAGAACTTCGGAACGAAGAATGCTTGACTATATGCTTGTGGCTACAAGACACTGGATGGATGTGGACTTTTGCCACTATAGTCCTGATCCCTTACGACATCATGCACAGATTACCCATTCTGCCAATCATGTTACCGGGGATGTCGAAATCAGCCATGAATGGGTGGAAGGTCTACTGGATTACTACCATATGACGGGAGAAGTCACCGCTTATGAAACTGCCATTGCCATTGGAGAAAATATTCTTTATCATCTGAGTCAACCTAGGTATCACAAGAAAGGGGAAATTAACGCCAGAGAAACCGGATGGGCCCTAAGATCCTTAGTAGCCTTATATAAAGAGACTTATGATGAAGCTTGGCTAGCATCTGCAGATATGATTGTCGGACATTTTGAGGCCTGGAAAGAGGAATATGGTGGTTGGCTTTCCCCTTATACCGATCATACCGCAATTCGGGTTCCCTTCATGATTTCCATAGCCGTTGGAAGTTTAATGAGATACTACCGGGTAAAACCACAGGATCGAATTAAGAATATGATTATTGATGCTGTCAAGGATATGGTGGANCATTGTTACCAAGACCATGGCTTATTCTATTATAAAGAATTACCCAGTTTAAGAAGACTTGGAAATAACACCTTGGTTTTAGAGGCATTGGTAAATGCTTATGAACTTACGGGAGATAAGAATTTCTTAAACTATGGTTTGGCCACCTTTTATGAAGCTATAAAATATGACAGAGGACGGCCAGGCTTCTTAAAACAGGTGAAAAANGATGCTNTAATCATTCAGGGGCCAGGACCAAAAGGATTTGCCCAATCCTTTTATCCCCTTGTCACTTATTATGTTGCAGCAACTAAGACCGGAATTTTGCAAGGGTAATTTTCAGTTTTAATTACTCATATGAAAAATTCCTGGTTTAGATTATTCGTATAGAAAAATTTCTAGTTTATTATGCGTACAGAAAAACTCCTAGTTAAATTATTTCTATAGAAAATCTTCTAGTTGAATTATGCATATAGAAAATCTTCTAGTTGAATTATGCATATAAAAAATCTCCTAGTTAAATTATNNNTATAGAAAATCTTCTAGTTAAATTATGCCTATAGAAAAATTTCTAGTTTAATTAACTCGTATAGAAATAAGAAAGGATGCGATATTATGATAATTAAAAATGCAGAGGTTCAAGAAAAAGTATTAGACGAAAAAACCACGAGAAAGATTCTTAGTAATGGTGGTTCTCTTATGATGGTTGAGGTTACCTTTCAAAAAGGAGGCATCGGTGAAATTCATAGCCATACTGACCATGAGCAGATTTCCTACATAGTGAAAGGCTCCTTTGAAGTGACCGTTGGGAATCATAAGCAAATCTTATCCGCTGGAGACAGCTTCTATGCTGGTAAAAATACCGATCACGGAGTTGTGGCCTTAGAAGATCATTCGGTCATCCTGGATGTCTTCACACCTATCAGGGAAGATTTCCTTTCATAAGAAGAATCTATGACAAGTATGATCTCAGGTATTGAGATATGATTCTATGGAATATGCTTTCTACTTTTACATAAACCAGCCCCTTTATTTGCTTGAATTTACAAAAATTATAGTTGTAAATTCAAGAAATAAAGGGGCTTGGGGTTTCATGAGTCAAAGCATATCTATAGAATGAGAAATTAGCTAACTAAAGCGATAACTTCCACTTCTACTAAAACTCCTTTGGGAAGATCTTTTACAGCTACACAAGAGCGAGCTGGTTTTCCTGTAAAATATTCTGCATACACTTCATTAAAAGCTGCGAAATCCTCTATATTACTTAAAAAACAAGTCGTCTTAAAAACATTTTCAAATGAAGTATTTGCTTCTTCTAAGATGGCTTTTATATTCTTCATAACCTGAAGACTCTGTTCCTTAATCCCACCTTCTACTACATTACCTGTTGCAGGATCCAGAGGTATTTGACCTGATGAATACAATATTCCGTTCACAATAAGGGCCTGACTATAAGGTCCTATGGCAGCTGGTGCTTTCGATGTGTTAATTTTTTTCATAATCCATTCCTCTTTTCTCTTGTTTTCCTTGTTTTACCTATATAATTTCTTTTTAATATGATAACAAGTGAATATATGAAATGCAATACAAATCCTTGAGAACTCACTGGAATTTCCCCATTATTTTAAATAGTAATGCTCAAAATGATGTTTTATTTGATAAAATGCAGTAATTAAAGGATAAAGTAGAGAAATTACATAGAATGACTACAATTATTACTATATTCCTTTTGATAACGCTGGGTTATAATCCTATATGACATCAAAAATTGTTAGGAATTTCATATTTTCCCTAACAAATAATTTAAAGATAACTATGGAAGAAGGGAGATTGTCAGATGATAAGAAACAAGAATAGAGGGTTTTTGTGTATCTTAATGTTACTAATTCTTGTCTTTACCCTAGTTGGATGCAAAGGTAAGGATCAAGAAACCGACAATAAAGAAACATCTACAACACCAGGAATCACAGAAACACCGGATAAGGATACAGAGAGTGATAAAAAAGATGATACCAATGAGGAGGAAAGTGATGGCGGTCTTACTTCCCTTGAATTAGTTAAACTTATGGGAAATGGTATTAATCTAGGAAACACAATGGAAGCATATGGTCGAAAAGATCTTGGCATAAATGCTGAGGTTTCTTCTTATGAGACCTTCTGGGGTCAGCCTGTAACCACTCCAGAAATGATTCAAAGTATGAAGGATGCTGGTTTTGATACCCTAAGAATTCCCGTTGCTTGGACCAATGCCATGGATTTTGAAAATGGAGATTATACCATAGGAGAACATTATCTAGACCGTGTGGAAGAGATTATCAACTATGCTCTTGATGCCGGCATGTATGTGATTGTCAACGATCATTGGGACGGCGGCTGGTGGGGTAAATTTGGCTCTGCCACACAAGAGATCCGGGATGCAGCTATGGAAATGTATATCTCCATGTGGACACAAATCGCAGAACGCTATAAAGACTATCCTGAACAATTAATTTTTGAATCGGCAAATGAAGAACTGGGGGATCGTCTCAACGATAAGGATCTTTGTCCAGATTCCGGTACCCTATCCAAGAACGAGTGTTACGAAATGACCAATAAAATCAATCAGACCTTTGTTGATACCATAAGAAGTACTGGAGGCAATAATAAAGATCGCTTCCTTCTAATTGCTGGATATAATACAGATATTGTACATACCTGTGATGACCGCTTTGTAATGCCTACGGATACAGCCAAAAACAAATTATTAATTTCAGTCCACTATTACACCCCTTGGGGATATTGCGGAAATGAAAGCCTTTCCAGTTGGGGAACCGTAAGTAACTATGCGGAACAGAATGATCTTCTAGCACAAATGACCAAATTTACAGAACAAGGCTATGGTGTTGTCATCGGTGAATATATGGTGGCTTTAAATAGTGAAGGAAAAGTAAAAGATAATGCCATTGACTTTTTCACGAATTTCTTAAATAACTGTGACATGTATGGATATGCCCCTGTGCTTTGGGATTGTAGTACCCTATTTATAAGAAGAGATCTTGGTATCTTTGATGAGGAGGTTGCTAACTTCTTCAAGAGCCGCAGTTTCGCAGCCCAGTCTTCTATGACGGAAGAAGAAATTATATCCGCTGCGAAATCTCAAATTGAGACTACATTTTCAGATATTGCAAGTAAGGAAGAAGCAGAAAGAGCAGAACTTGCTAAGAAGTCTATGGCTTGGATTATGTTCAACAGTAGTGACTGGAGTGTAATGTATAGTGTTGGCGATACCTATGATCCCTATGCTAAGACCGATGGTCTTATTGCTACCGATGTAGAGGTAACAGGGGAAGGCACCTACACCGTGGGACTTGATTTTACTGTAACAGGAGCTGGATTTGCCAACAGTACAGCATTCTCAGCCCTAGCAATTGCCAATGGCGAGACCTATTATCCAGGCTATGTTATTAACATAATCGATGTACAGGTGAACGGTGAATCCTACAGCCTACATGGCAGCCCATATACCACTTCTGATGATGGAAAATGTACCCGAGTAAATCTCTACAATGCATGGGTGAATTCCGTACCGGATGACGTACGTACAATTGATGGAGATCTTACAAATGCATCACCAACCATCTTAAATCAAGAAGATCTTGGGGAAATTAAAACACTAACCATTACCTTTGAATATGGTCCTGCAAAATAATAAAGTCTCCTACAGAAAATTAATAATAGATCTTTATAAAACGGCAGACAGTGTAAATCACTGTTTGCTGTTTTATTTTAAAATCCATTTGCTGAACTTGACTCTTAGAGTTTCCCAAGATTAGCCCATATATACAGAGCAAGATTCCTATGGTAGAATAAATATAAATTAATAGACAAGCAAAAACTATGACATACTGGTTATCCTAAGATTATGAAATTGGTATCCTTTGCTTTTATAATCTTAAAAACCGTTAAAGGCAAAGGTATTTTTAAAACTTTTTGGCCTTACTCAAAGATAAGGAGTTTCTATGTATTATATTGTATTAGATATGGAATTTAATCAAAATGAAGTCTTTCAAGAAGATTCACCCGTACCCAATCCTTTTGAAAGCGGTAGTGAAAGCACTGGTAATCCAGGTGCAGAAACTATGAATGTAGGAAAACGGAAATTACCTACTGAGATCATACAAATCGGTGCATATAAACTAGATGAAGAGTTAAATATTCTCTCCTCATTTGACCGTCTAATCAAACCATCCATTTACGAAAGTGTCGATCCTCGAATCACTGAAATGACGGGAATTACCACAGAGCAGCTACGAGAGGAAGCCACTTTTCCAGAGGTTTTTGAGGATTTTCTAGCATTTATCAATGATAAGGAGGCTATTTTTTACACTTGGGGTATGTCCGATATGAATGTTCTTTTTCAAAATGTTCGAAATTTTGGATTGGATGCCCATCGCTTACCAAAGCAATATATTAATCTCCAACCTTACGTATCCGTTTATCTGAAACTTCCCAAAAAACAGTTATTAAGGCTACAGTATGCCATTGAGGCTTTGGAACTTCCCATCAAAGATGCCTTTCATAATGCCCTAGCGGATGCCTACTATACGGCCTTGATATTGAAAAAAATATATACCCCCTTCCTTTTACCACAGACATACAATCCATCAAAAACAACGGATAAGTCCANGAAAAAGAAACCAGTCATTGAATTCAATCGCTTAATAGCTCAATTTGAAAAAATGTACCAAAGGGATATAAATGATGAAGAAATTCGTATGATTACACTGGCTTATCAGATGGGACGTACCAGACAATTTGTTCGAGAGGATAAGATCGAGTAGGAGGTAGCTGATTATTTTATCTACCGACCTCCCACACCACCGTACATACGGTTCCGTATACGGTGGTTCTCTAGTTTTCACATATTTTCAGATAATAGTCAACGTAAGCGTCAATTAAAACAGTGCATAGTAAAAGCCAGCAAAGTAATCTATAATTAATTCAAATTACTTACTGGCTTTATTTTTGCAGAATGCCTGCATATCTGGATTTGCTGTCTTAGACCCTATCAATCCATATTTTCCTCGAAATATATCCTCATATATTTCTCTTTGCTTTCAAAAATCTCCCTCACCATTTTTTCATTATATTTAAACTAAAAACATCTCTTATTTTGCTTTCTCAGACACTTGTCCCCCCTACTACACTGATAACAAACCTCATTATCTAATATCTTATTCTCAAAATAATTTTGGCAATTGGATAAAGTGGTCTCGGCGATATTATGCAATGCTTCATTTGTCAAAAATGCTTGATGTGAAGTAACAATCACATTGGGCATGGATATAATCCTTGCTAAGATATCATCCCGAATAATACTGTAGGACATATCTTCGTAAAATACTTCGGTCTCCTCTTCATATACATCTAGACATGCACCACCAATTTTCTCTGCCTTAAGAGCTTCCAACAAGGCCTCACTATCAATTAATGCTCCTCTAGATGTATTGACAATATATACTCCGTCCTTCATCATGGCTATTGTATCCGAACAGATCAGATGGAAAGTATCCTTATTCAACGGACAATGAAGTGAAATAATATCAGCTTCTCTAAATAGTTCTTCCAGTGACACATAAGGTATGTCAGAATCCTTGATTGGATAGGGATCATAAGCTAGAATTTTCATCCCAAAACCTTTACATATATCAATAAAAACTCTACCAATCTTACCAGTTCCTATCACACCCACTGTCTTCCCATGTAAGTCAAATCCAGTCAATCCATTCAAACTAAAATTAAAATCTCTCGTTCTTATATAGGCTCTATGTATTTTCCTGTTCAAGGAAAGCAACAAAGCCATTGCATGCTCTGCCACTGCATAAGGGGAGTAAGCTGGTACACGGACAACATGTATTTTATTATAGGCCGCCTTGAAATCAACATTATTATATCCTGCACATCGCATTGCAATCAGTCTAACTCCATTTTGGTAAAGGGTTTCTATCGTTTCTTTATCAATGTTATCGTTTACAAAAGCTACTACTGCTTCATATCCCTTAGCCATAAATGCAGTTTTTGTCCCTAGTTTTGGTTCAAAATAATCGATTTCTATATTGTAATCATCTTTCAAGAGGTCAAAGTATATCTTATCATAGGGTTTCGTATCAAAAAAGCATATTTTATTAATCTGTTTTTCATTCATTCTAATCCCTTCCTCTCAGACATCGATTATTAAAGCTCGTTTTACTTCCATTCAAGCTTACAAGGTTCTCAAATAATGCAGGAGTAACAATACATTATAATATATAATGCTACCATTCATTTCCTTTTTGTCAATATAAAATGATTATATATTAGTATAAGACCTCAGATTACTTTTCTTCACTATAATAAATGCAAAAAATGCTCCAACAACCTTATCGTCATTAGAGCACTCTTTCATTCGTACATATGCAATTATTCAATTTTAAAAACTACTATCTCAGACTTGAGATCATTCATATTTTCACCCAATGAATCTGCAGTTTGATTTAGATTCTCAACATTTTCTTGTAGCTTTTTCGCTATGTCATTTACAAGCTCAGCACAGATTGCAGTTTCTTCGATAATCTCCGATATATTTTTTACAGCGGATAATGTATCCTTTCTTTCTTTATCAGCATTTTCAGTGGAAACAACAATTTCTTTTAATCCATTAACTAAGAAGCCCATGCTTTGCTTCATCTCCTCGAATACAGCAATCACATCTTCCACAACTTCAGTTTGATTATTTACCATTCTCTCTGCTTCTTTTGCGTTGCTAACACTATTTAAGGTTTGCTCTCTAATTATCTTCACATTATTGCTTATTTCTCTCGCAGCAGAAGCCGAATTGTCTGCTAAACTACGAATATTCTCAGCAACCACAGCAAAACCTCTTCCTGCCTCACCTGCCCTTGCCGCCTCAATCGATGCATTTAATGATAAAAGATTACTTTGTTCTGAAATATCAGT
>JGI24708J26588_10001471_pt1 | contig 18684 bp, 20 predicted proteins | sample BioPla1DNA2_FD_26588 | JGI IMG/M metagenome (IMG submission 26588) | reverse complement strand
GAGTGTCCACCCTGTCCGCCTTGTAAGGAGCCAGAGCCTTGCCCACCTTGTACGGTAGCAGAGCCCTGCCCAACTTGTCCGACAGCAGAGCCCTGTCCACCTTGTCCTCCTGCAGAAACCCGTATCGAGTATAGGCCATATCCTGTTAAAGTCCCAATTCCATATACAATTGCAAGAACTAGAGTTGTTTATCGCAGGATATTAGTGAAGGAGAAGAGTAAGGACTGTCAGATTATACCTGGGTTAATATTCGGATGTATATGGGGTTGTGGATGTTGCTGTCCGCATGAATATATAGTTAGTTTATATAAAATCTCTAATGAGGTGAAGGAATTAATTCACAGCGAAAGAGTTGGGGCGTGTGGCTGCTTTGAATTTAGGGTTAAATATGATGATTGTTACGTATTGGAGCTATGTCCTGATGTTGTTTATAAGACTAACAATGATTGTAAACCTATGCTTACACTTAAGAATGTAGGAGTGTCAAGCCTAATGGTGTTAAATTAGATGAAATTAAAGTTATTAGAGTATTAGTTGTTTAAAAAGGAAGGAGTATTCCCATACTTGCCTGTGAAGCCTCCTTCCATTATAATATTTTAGTATATGGACAGGCTATAATATCAAATACTTGAACTTGTTATAAATAATAATTCTATAAAAAGGAGGAAGCATTATGGCAAAGGCATATATCTTTCTAGCAGATGGCTTTGAAGAGGTAGAAGCATTGACAGTTGTGGATTTACTTAGGAGAGCAGGGATTGAAATTCCTATGATATCAATATCTAAAAGCTTAGAGGTTACTGGAGCTCATCAAATTAGGGTTATGGCAGATGGCTTATTCGATGATACAAGTTTTGATGATGCTGACCTATTAGTACTTCCTGGTGGATTACTTGGCACAAATAATCTAATGGATCATGAGGGGCTTGATAAGCTACTAATGGAGTTTAATAAGAAGAAAAANAATATAGCGGCAATATGTGCGGCTCCTAGTATATTGGGAAGTAAAGGTTTGTTGGCTGGAAAGCAGTCCACCTGTTATCCAGGATTCGAAGACCGCTTAACTGATAGTATTGTGGTTAATGAGGATGTGGTTGAGGATGGTAATGTGGTCACTTCTAAGGGACTTGGTACAGCTATAGATTTTTCTTTGGCTCTTATAAAAAAGCTTATGGGTAAGGACGTTTCAAAAAAGATAGCCAAAGATATTATATATAAGCATTATTAATTAAGTCACTTATTGTTTGTAGGCTTGTATTTTCTTTCGTAATGCAAGTAGACAGATAAGGTTTGGGATAGCCATGAGGGCATTAACCAAGTCAGTAAGCTCCCATACAAGCTTCAAGGACATAATGGAGCCCAGAAAAATCATAAAAATATAGCATAGGCGATATGTATTTATTCCTGACTTACCAAATAAATATTCTACAGCCTTTTCGCCAAAATATGACCAGCCTATTAGGGTAGCTATTGCAAAGGCTATCAGGGATAAGCCTAATATACTTCTTCCGTAGGGAATAGGAGAAAAGGCGGCAGTGGTTAGCTCGGTAAAGGAATAGCCCTCTGTGGAGGAGGGGTTTTTAAGCAAATTTGTGACTATTACTAGGCCAGTAATGGCACACATAATAACGGTGTCCCAAAAGGTGGCACTCATTGAGATAAGAGCCTGCCTTGAGGGGTGGGAGGTTTTGGCCCCAGCTGCAGTAATAGCTGCGGATCCAAGTCCTGCCTCATTTGTAAATAATCCTCGGGCAATTCCATATCTGGCAGCAGTCTTAAGGCTCCCGCCGACAAAACCTCCTGCCACGGCAGCAGGAAGCTTTGACCTGATGAAGGCAGATCGTATAATAGTGAGTATTCCCTGCCATAGGTAGTCTCGATTTATAATTAGTATTACAAGGCATGCAAATAGATAGAAAAAACCCATCGAAGGAACCAGCTTGGTGCATATTTTCCCAATGGATTGAATGCCCCCTATGATGACTAGCCCAACGGCTATTGCAATGATAATACCCACTATATATTCTGGAAGCCCCCATATGGTATTGGCTGTTTCGGTGATAGCTCTTGCTTGNGTGGAGCAACCTACTCCGTATGAGGCTACTAGAGTAAAAAAGCAAAAGACTACAGCAAGCCATTTTTTATTCATACCATATTCCATGGCATACATAGGACCACCAATAAAGGTTTGGTCCTTTGTTTTTTTTCTATATAATACACCAAGAAAACATTCTGCATAGGAGGTAGCCATTCCAAGAAGACCTGTTAGCCAACACCAGAATATGGCTCCTGGACCTCCTAGGGCAACAGCTGTGGATACTCCAACTATGTTACCAGTCCCTATAGTAGCCGCCAGAGTAGCAGAAAGGGCTGCAAATCCACTGATATCACCTTCTGATGAGGGGTCGGACTTAACTGATAGACTTACTGCCTTTCCAATATGCCTTTGNATGCCTCCTAGGCGGATGGTAAAATATATATGGGCAGAAAAAAGTAGAACAGGCATGGGGATACCCCATATAAATTGATTAAGACTGGTTAATCTCGAAAGCATATTTCTACACTCCATGATGAAGCTTTTCTATATTTATATGTTAGTATACAAAGAGTCATGATTTATTCTATAAACGATTAGGCATTCTACATGTTGTTTGGGAATCCTCTGTTTTTTGTTCTTTTATAACTTTATTTTGAAATATTCCTTCTTTACTGCAAATATAGGATAAAATTAGATAAANTTGAATACAAATATAGGAATAAATGTTGACAAATGCGTGAAAATGGAATATATTTACAGTAATCAATTCAGTGAGGGAGGGAAACATTTATAACATGGATAGAATTAGAACGGTAAAAAAAGAAAAAACCTTGGATGACACTATTCAATATGGTTATTATTGTTTACCGAGTGAGGTTTGCAAAAATCTTATTATAACAGCTGGCTTAAGCGGAGTTCAAGCATCCCAGGCTGTAAAAAAAATAAGATCAAAAATCAGACGCAGGAAAGGTACAGTAGGAGAAATGATACCTGCTCTAAGTAGTATGGATCAAGATGTTATTTCATATTATGCCGGAGAGCTGGCTGAAAGCTTAGTATATGCAGCGGGAAATGGTAAAAACGTTGAGATTGCCATTGGTTATCCGAAAATTCTTGTTATTTCAGTTAATTAATTCAATTTAAGTAACAATATCTGATAAGCATTGGATACTAGAACAATAATTACCATCATAATATTTACTCACTCTGTTAACAATATGATTACAAGCAATACAAAAACAAATATCACCTGCAGTGTTGATTTTTTATAGAAGATAACTTCGTAGAATAATCAGNACCGCTGAACCTACAAGATGATTTTGTTAGATGGTTGCTTTGATAATCATAATGGAGGTGAAAGTAATGGCTAGTAACAATAACAGTGGTTCTAACAGAGTAGAAGTTCCTGAAGCAAGAGAAGCTCTTAATCGTTTTAAAATGGAGGTTGCTAACGAACTTGGTGTTCCTTTAAAACAGGGTTATAATGGCGACTTAACCAGTAAGCAGAATGGTTCTGTTGGTGGAGAAATGGTTAGACGTATGATCCGTAGCCAGGAACAAGCTATGTCAGGTCAANCCGGACAACAACAATAAATAAGAGTTTATACAGACAGTAAAAACGGTGTCAGGTGCTAGGTGCTTGACATCGTTTTTTTATCTTTCTCTTACATAAAAAACGGTCTGTTAGAATTTATATGTCAATAGTGGCTTTTCAAATAACACTAGTCTATGTTAAAATGAGTTACGAAGAGTAAAATGATTTGCAATAAGAGAATGCTAACGGCATATATTTACATATAAAATTAATTGCTGAATTTGATTAGGAAAGGAACATAATAATGGGTAAATATTTTGGNACTGATGGATTTCGTGGAGAAGCAAATGTTGATTTGACAGTTGAGCATGCTTACAAAGTAGGTAGGTTTTTGGGACATCATTATGGGAGAGACCATAAGGCTAAGGTGGTTATAGGAAAAGATACTAGAAGGTCAAGTTATATGTTTGAATATTCTCTTGTAGCAGGACTAACTGCAAGTGGTGCTGATGTATATTTACTACATGTAACTACTACACCAAGTGTATCATATGTAGTTAGAACAGAAGGCTTTGATTGTGGAATTATGATATCTGCGAGCCATAATCCTTATTATGATAATGGAATAAAGATAGTTAATAAAAGTGGCTCTAAGCTGGAGGCTGAAGTAGAGGACCTGATTGAAGAATATATTGATGGGCCTGTTGATAGGATACCACTAGCTACAAGAGAAAATATAGGTAAGACTGTTGACTATGCTATAGGAAGAAACCGTTATATTGGTTATCTTATATCTCTTGCAACCCGTTCTTTTAGAGGGAAAAGGGTAGGTCTAGATCTAGCTAATGGCTCAGCAACTTCTATTGCTAAGGGAGTTTTTGATGCTATTGGTGCAAAAACCTATGTAATAGCTGCAGAGCCCGATGGAACAAATATTAATAAAAACTGTGGCTCGACTCATATGGAGAATTTGCAAAGATTTGTTGTAGAAAACCAGCTTGATGTAGGTTTTGCCTATGATGGAGATGCAGATAGATGTTTGGCTGTTGATGAAATGGGCAATATTATTGATGGGGACCTTATTATGTACCTATGTAGTGTATATATGAAGGAAAAAAACGATCTTGCCAATAATACCCTTGTTACAACTGTAATGTCAAATATGGGACTTTATAAGGCCTTGGACCGTAAGGGTATTAATTATGTGCAGACAGCTGTAGGAGATAAGTATGTATATGAGAATATGTTAGCTAATGGCCACTCCATCGGAGGAGAGCAGTCAGGGCATATAATCTTTGCTAAGCATGGTGCTACAGGAGATGGTATTTTAACCTCCTTAAAGATTATGGAAGTTATGCTTGAAAGTAAGGCAAAGCTATCAGAACTCTGCAAGGACTTAATTGTTTTTCCACAACTACTTGTAAATGTTAGAGTAAAGGATAAAAGTGCAGTAGGCGAGGATCCTGTGGTAAAGGAATTAATCGAAAGGCTAGAAAGCCAGCTTGGCGCGGATGGTAGGATTCTGGTAAGAGAGAGTGGAACAGAGCCCTTGATTCGTGTTATGGTTGAAGCTAAATCAGATGACCTGTGTAAAGAAATAGTAGATAAGATTGTTGAAAAGATAAGAGAACAAGGACATGAGCTTGATGAGTAGGCAAAAAACAATGGAAATAAAAATATAGTATTTACAGAAGCCTTATGTTATAATATACTAATGTCAAAATGTCTGCAAAACAATGCGTAATGTACTTTACGGGAGATATGTAATTTTATGTCGGATAAAAGTATATATAACCCCATGTCATTTACACTGATAATAAAGGTACATAATACAAGGAGGAAACTAAAATGAGTTTACAGGTTGAAAAATTAGAGAAGAATATGGCAAAGCTTACTATAGAGGCTTCTGCAGAAGAGTTTGAGAAGGCTATTGAGAAGGCATATCAAAAGAGTAAAAATAAGATTAATGTTCAGGGCTTTCGTAAGGGAAAGGCGCCTTTAGCTTTAGTTGAAAAGATGTATGGTGCCAGCATTTTTTATGAAGATGCAGCTAATGAGATTATTCCAATGGCTTATGAGAAGGCTGCTCTTGAAAGCGAGCTTGAGATTGTGTCAAGACCAGAAATTGATGTGGTACAGATAGAGAAAGGAAAACCCTTTATTTTTACTGCAGAAGTTGCAATTAAGCCGGAGGTTACTCTAGGCGATTATAAGGGAATACAGGTAGAGAAAAAAGAAGTGACTGTAACTGATGAAGAGGTTATGGACCGTATTGAAAAAGAACGGGAGCAGAACTCCAGAATGCTTACAGTAGATGACAGACCAATCCAGAAGGATGACATAGCTGTAATTGATTTTGAAGGATTTGTAGATGGAGAACCTTTTGAAGGTGGTAAGGCTGAGGGGCATTCTTTGACTATTGGCTCTGGTTCATTTATAGATAATTTTGAGGACCAATTAATTGGTAAGTCAATAGGCGATGTGCTTGATGTAAATGTTACATTCCCTGAGGAGTATCATTCAGAGGAATTAGCTGGCAAGCCTGCTGTTTTCAAGGTTAAGATTAATGAAATAAAGGCTAAAGAGCTTCCTGAGTTAGACGATGATTTTGCTCAAGATGTATCTGAATTTGATACATTAGATGAATATAAAGAAAATATTAAGGCTACACTTAAGGAAAGTAAAGAGAAGGAACTAAAGACTGCTAAGGAAAATGAAATAGTTGATAAGATTATTGAAAATGCAAGCATGGATATTCCAGAGCCTATGATTGAGTCACAGGTTAATCAGATGGCAGAAGATTTTGCCCAGAGAATGAGCTATCAGGGGCTTTCCTTAGACCAGTACTTCCAGTTTACAGGAATGGATTCTCGTAAATTTATTGAAAGCTTAAGACCACAGGCATTAAAGCGTATACAAAGTCGTCTCGTTTTAGAGGCTATAGTTAAGGCAGAGGGTATCCAAGTCTCTGAGGAAGAATTAGATAAGGAATTGACTGAGATGGCAACTATGTATAAGATGGAAATAGATAAGTTAAAAGAAATGATTGGCGACAAGGAAAAAGAGCAGATTGAGGCGGATATTGCAGTACAAAAGGCTGTAGATTTTGTTCTGGAAGCTTCTGTAGAAGCCTAGTTATAGACAAAATCTATAGGTTTAACATATGATAAATTACATTTGCTATAAACATTTGTTAATAACAGAATCAAAGAAAGAAGGAGGAAATTAATATGAGTTTAGTACCTTATGTCATAGAGCAAACTAGCCGTGGTGAAAGAAGCTACGATATATTTTCAAGATTATTAAAGGAAAGAATTATTTTTCTTGGAGAAGAAGTTACTGATACAGCTGCTAGCATAATCGTTGCACAGCTACTTTTCTTGGAATCTGAGGATCCAGGCAAGGATATTAACTTTTATATTAACAGTCCTGGAGGGTCCGTAACCGCAGGTATGGCTATCTATGATACTATGAACTACATTAAATGTGATGTATCTACTATATGTATAGGTATGGCTGCAAGTATGGGAGCATTTTTGCTAGCAGGCGGTGCAAAAGGAAAGCGTTTAGCCTTACCTAATGCTGAGGTTATGATTCATCAGCCTTCAGGTGGAGCCAGAGGACAGGCGACTGATATTAAGATTGTTGCAGATAATATTATGAGAACTAAGAAAAAGATTAATGAAATATTAGCAGCAAACACTGGTAAACCCCTTGATGTAATTGAAGTGGATACTGAAAGAGATTTTTATATGAGTGCAGAAGAGGCACAAAATTATGGTATTATCGATGGCATTTTAGCCAAGAGATAAATATAGTGATTTTGCACTACAAAGAGATGAGGTGAGATGGCAATGGCAGGAAAAGTAGATGACAGAAAGCAACTTAGATGTTCATTTTGTAATAAGACGCAGGATCAAGTCAGAAAACTGATTGCCGGACCTGGAGTGTATATCTGTGATGAATGCATAGAAATATGTAGTGAAATCATTGAAGAGGAATTTGACGGAGATATTCTGATGGATTCAGATATTAATCTGTTAAAGCCAGCTGAAATAAAAAGCTTTTTAGATGAACATGTAATTGGACAGGATGATGCCAAGAAGGTATTATCTGTAGCAGTATATAACCATTATAAAAGAGTTTTGGCAGAAAAGGACTTAGATGTTGAGCTTCAAAAGAGCAATATCTTAATGGTAGGGCCTACAGGCTCAGGAAAGACTTATCTGGCTCAGACCTTGGCGAAGCTTCTTAATGTACCTTTTGCAATTGCAGATGCTACGGCACTTACTGAGGCCGGTTATGTAGGTGAGGATGTTGAGAATATCCTTCTAAAGATAATTCAAGCCGCTGATTTTGATGTTGAACGAGCCCAGTATGGGATTATATATATTGATGAGATTGATAAAATAACTAGAAAATCTGAAAACACATCAATTACTCGGGATGTATCAGGTGAAGGAGTACAGCAGGCATTACTTAAGATACTTGAGGGTACGGTAGCTTCTGTACCACCTCAGGGTGGAAGAAAGCATCCCCACCAGGAATTTATACAAATAGATACAACTAATATCTTGTTTATATGTGGTGGAGCTTTTGATGGACTAGAAAAGATTGTTGAATCCAGAATAGGTAAGAAATCTATAGGATTTAATGCGCAAATCTCCGATAAAAACAAGGCCAATATAGGAGAGCTATTTCGACAGGTTATGCCCCAGGACCTAATAAAATTTGGACTGATACCAGAATTTGTTGGGCGTGTGCCTGTAAGTGTAGCCTTAGATGCTCATGATGAGGCGGCCCTTATGAGGATTCTGGTAGAACCAAAAAACGCCATTATAAAGCAGTATAAGAAACTGTTTGAAATAGACGGTGTTGAGCTTGAGTTCGAAGAGGCAGCTATAGAGGAAATAGCTAAAAAAAGCTTTAGCAGAAAGATAGGAGCCAGAGGACTACGTGCGATTATGGAATCTGCTATGATGGATACCATGTATACTGTTCCGTCGGAAACAGACATAGTCAAATGTATAATAACTAAAGAAGTTATTCTTGGTACTGAAAAGCCAAAGCTAGTTATGGGAGAGGAAGGCATGATTAGAAGGCCATCCATAAAGCGAGCTACAAAGAAGAGTAAGGGCGAAATTGCCTAAAAGTTTATATGATTATAAGTGGGTAACTAGGCTCTGTTAATGCACTTTACCTTGTGTATGGGGACCTAGCTTACCCATTTTAATTTCTTGGAGGGAACATGATGATAATTAAGAATGTAAATCTTGAAACAGTATGTGGTATAACAAGCGTTCTTCCTGAAAATGATAAGCCTGAGATTGCATTTGCTGGTAAATCAAATGTAGGAAAATCTTCATTAATTAATAGTCTGATAAACCGTAAAGCCTTGGCAAGAACATCATCACAGCCTGGAAAGACTCAGACCATTAATTATTATAATATCAATGATACCTTGTATTTTGTGGATCTTCCTGGCTATGGCTATGCAAAGACAGCAGAGACTATAAGAGAGAAATGGGGCAAGATGGTAGAAGGGTATCTAATGACATCTAAGCAATTAAAGCTTGTATTTCTGCTTATTGATATCCGGCATGAGCCCTCGCAAAACGATATAAGTATGTATCAGTGGATTGTGTATCATGGCTTTATGCCAGTAATAATTGCAACAAAAATGGACAAGCTTAAAAGAAGTCAGATAGCAAAGCATGTAAAAATGATTAGAGAAGGCTTAGGGGCTGGAGCAGAGACAAAAATATTCCCCTTTTCTTCATTAACGAAGCAGGGGAAAGATGAAGTTTGGGCCTATATTGAGGATGTGTGCGGTTTATCAAATACAGAAGAATTAGTTTAGAAGAGATGACATTAGGTAGCCATATATATCTGAGCTTTTATCGCTCCAATTATTGCATATGGCCTTGGCCTCCTCTTCGGTGGGGACACTGAGAGTCAAGTCAATGATGCTTGAATCTCGTTCGATTACACTTAGTCTTACAGAGAACTCACCTTTTTTTACTTGATAGTAGTCAGCTGGAGAGGAAATCTCTTCTTTAAGCTCGTATTTGTTCTGTGTTAGATAATTTTCAATATCTTCTTTAATACCTGATGAGATTAAATTATCAAAGAAAAGAAGTGTTTCGTTTCCGCTATCAGTAATTAAGTACAGAGAGCTGTTCCGTATTGTCTTTACTGCTATATATTCATCATCCAGCAGCTCTGAGATTGCTCTTTGAATATTAAAGTAATTAGTATACTCTTTTTCGAGTATAAAGGCTGTTAGTTGTGCATTGGAAAGTGGGAAATCTACCCGGCTCAAAATGTACAAAATCATTAATTTATATAACATAAAGGTATCAGATGGCATTATAATAGCTCCTTATCGTAGTATTTTCCTTGCCATGTATCTATTTCCTTCATTTTCTTATGAAGGGAGTTAAGTACAAGTCTTTTGTTGCTGCTCCATAATGGAGCAAGAAGAATTTTTTTGGGACCGTCACCAGTAAGCCGATGTATTACTAGGTCTTTGGGAAGACGCTCAAGACAAGAAATCACCAAATCTATATATTCATCCATTGATAAAGTGTGTAATGAATTATCTTCTAAGTAGATAGTGGCCAGATCGGTTCCCTTTAGTATGTGGAGTAGCTGTAGCTTTATTCCATGGACGAGTCCTTGATTTGAAAGATGGCCAATGTATTCCATAGTCTTTAACATATCATTTTTTGTTTCTCTTGGCAAGCCAAGAATGGTATGAACTATCACCTTAACACTTATTAAGTGGAGTCTTTCTACTGCCTTATGGAAGATGGAAAGATCATATCCTCGCCGAATCCATTTTGCCGTATCATCATGAATTGTTTGAAGCCCAAGCTCTATCCAGACTGGCTTTTTCTTATTAAGCTTATCTAATAAAGAAAGGATATCATCATCCAGGCAGTCGGGCCTTGTAGCTATAGAGAGGATGGCTATATCCGGATGTTTTATTGCTTCCTGGAAAATACTTTCTAGATAGGAAACCGGAGCATGGGTATTGGTGTAGGCCTGGAAGTAGGCAATATACTGTATCGGTTGATTAGAAGGAAGTTTATTAATAACAAGTTTTTTGGCTTCTTCAATTTGCTTAGTGATAGATAGTTGTTGGGGACTAGTAAAATCACCAGACCCACCCTGACTACAAAAGATGCAGCCCCTGTAATCAAGTGTACCATCCCTATTTGGACAAGTCATTCCTCCATTTAGTGATAGTTTATATAGTTTTTTACCAAAAGAACTTTTTAGGTTAAAATCTAGGGAGTGGTATCTTTTGTCTCCCCAAAAAGGTTGTTTATCAAGATTGTTTAACATACTTTATTCCTATATTTATTGTAAATTTTTCTATTATATATTAAGATTGTTTTAATATATAACTAATTAAAGTAATGATAGCACCAGAAGCAAGGGAAATCAAGTGAGATGTGAAATCGTTTAAATGAAAATGTTTTACTTTATTTACAAAAAGGTGTATAATAGGATATGCATAATTAAGGATAAGTAATCCTTCGTAATTTTCTATATCATATCTTCCCCCACATATTTCAATCTGGATAGAATCCATCAAATAATCAAAGGAGCTGAACTAATGGAAATTCAATATAATTCAATGACTCTTGTTAAGTTAAGAGAACTTGCAAAAGAAAAGGGAATGAAAAATATTGCTTCGCTTAAAAAAAGTGAACTAATTGAAGTGCTAAAAAGAAATGATGAAGATGAAGCTGCTAATACTGAAGGCACAAAGAAGATGAGTAATGAAAACAATATAACCAATGAACAGGCAGCTCCTGTAGCCTCTAAGGAAGAAGACAGGCACTCTGGATATTCGGAGGTGGAGCAGCTGGATAGTGGAGAGACGAAGGAGGGTATTCTTGAGGTATTACCAGATGGCTATGGTTTTATAAGATGTGATAACTACCTACCTGGAGGAAATGACGTCTATGTATCTCCTGCCCAGATTAGGAGATTTAACTTAAAGACGGGAGACATAGTTATGGGTAATACTAGGATTAAAAGTCAAAACGAGAAATTCTCTGCACTTTTATACATCCGATCAGTTAACGGTATCCATCCCAATGAAGCACAAAAGAGACCTAGATTTGAAGATTTGACACCTGTATTTCCCAATGAGAGAATCCATCTTGAAACTCCAGGAACAGGAGTAGCTATGCGTATGGTAGATTTGATNTCACCCATAGGCAAGGGGCAAAGGGGTATGATTGTATCTCAACCTAAGACTGGTAAGACAACNNTATTAAAGCAGATAGCAAAAGCCATAACAAGAAATCACCAGGAAATGAAGCTTATTATACTTTTGATAGATGAAAGACCTGAGGAAGTTACTGATATTAAGGAATCAATTGAGGGTAAAAATGTGGAAGTTATTTATTCTACATTTGATGAGCTTCCTGAAAACCATAAGAGAGTATCAGAAATGGTTATTGAAAGAGCAAAGCGTCTAGTAGAACATAAGAAGGATGTTGTAATTTTATTAGACAGTATAACCAGGCTTGCTAGGGCTTATAACTTAACTGTTTCGCCTAGTGGTAGGACCTTATCTGGTGGACTTGATCCTGCAGCTCTTTATATGCCAAAGAAGTTTTTTGGCGCGGCAAGAAACATGAGAGAGGGTGGCAGTCTTACAATACTTGCGACTGCNCTGGTGGATACTGGTAGTCGTATGGATGATGTTGTATTTGAAGAGTTTAAAGGTACAGGTAATATGGAGCTGGTTCTTGACCGAAGCTTATCAGAAAAACGCATATTCCCAGCAATTGATTTACCAAGATCAAGCACAAGGCGAGAAGACTTACTGCTTACACGGCCAGAGTTAGAAGCTACTTATCTTATTAGAAAGGCTCTTGGGGGCATGAAATCTGATGAGGCCTTAGAGAGAATTATTGATATGTTTATAAGAACAAGAACTAATGCTGAATTTATTGAGATTATAAAGAAGACTAAAATTGTTTTTTAGGTATTGCAATAGAAAAACAGCTATGATATAATTAATAAGCTGTTTATAAGGACGAACAATTCTATATAGACTTATATAAAATTATATTAGTAGTTAAGAGGTGAAATCATGAAGACAGAAATTCAACCAAAATATTTTCAGGCAAAGGTATCTTGTAACTGTGGTAATGAATTTGTAACAGGATCAACNAAGGAAGAAATTCGTGTTGAGATTTGTTCAAAATGCCATTCTTTTTATACTGGCCAGCAAAAGACTGCTGCTGCTCGTGGAGCGATTGAGAAGTTTAATCGTAGATATGGTATTAAACAGGACACTAATTAGGTACTTTTATAGAGCGTTAAAAATTGGGTTGAGGTTTGTTTCCTCAGCCTATTTTTAAATATCCACTTAAAGAATAATTTGTTTACAATTATCTATTAATAAATTAATTTACAAGAAAGGCTTGGGATAAAAATGAAACCATCCGGTATTGGGGGTATGGCTGTTATNGAAGGCGTTATGATGAAAAATAAGGATGAATACGCCATAGCAGTTCGTAAACCAAACAATGAAATTACTGTAGACAAGAAGAAACACAAGGATTTTGGAGAGAAGGTAAAGCTGTTTAAGCTACCAATTTTTAGAGGAATTCTGGCCTTTGTCGACTCAATGGTAATCGGAGTTAAGGTATTGAACTTTTCAGCAAGCTTTTTTGATGAAGAAGAAGAAAGTAAAAAGCCTAAGAAGGAAAGTTCTGAAAAAGTTAATGCCTTACTAATGGTATTGGCTGTAATAGCATCTTTTGCAATCTCAGTCTTTTTATTTATGGTCTTGCCAGTATTCATATCTGATGTGTTTACTAGATGGACAGACAGTGATTTTCTTATTTTACTTTTGGAAGGATTAATTAGGGTTACTATATTTATAGCTTATGTTATTGCCGCTTCTCAGATGAAGGAGATAAAGAGGGTGTTTATGTATCATGGTGCAGAGCATAAGACTATTAATTGCCTTGAGAATGGTTTTGAGCTTACCGTTGAAAATGTGAAATGGCAGTCGAAAGCTCATAAACGTTGTGGCACTAGCTTCATGCTTCTTATTATGTTTATAAGCCTTGTTTTTTTCATGATTTTTAGACCGGAAACACTTGTTTTAAGAATTGTTTCAAGGGTTTTATTTGTACCTATTATTGCTGGAGTATCATATGAGTTTATTCGCTTAGCAGGTAAAAGTGATAATATTATCGTTAATATAATAAGTAAACCTGGCTTGTGGATGCAGGCTCTAACAACTAAAGAACCTGATGATGATATGATTGAAGTTGCAATTAAGTCGGTTGATACTATATTTGACTGGAGAGGTTTTCTAGAGACAGAAGAAAGTGAAGAACCAGGAAAGCAAATACAGGCTAGAGAAGATAAGGCTGAGGAAAAGCCAAAAGTAAGTGCAAGTGAGGCTAATAAGGATTCTCAAGCTAAGAAGAATCATAAGGTTAAAAAAGCCAATAAAACTTCTGAAACTAATAAAAAAGACATAGCTAGTAACGAATATGCTGCGACTTCTGAGATAAGCGAAGCCAGTTCTGCTAATGATTATGAAGAAGATGACGAGATATTAAGAGCCCTTGATAAATACCTTGATTTTAGTGAGGATGATTAATCTTNNTAGACCGGAGGGCAAAGATTGATTATATGAGTACTTATAAAGAATTATTGAAGACTGCCTATGAATTCCTAAAGAGTAATGGGGTAGCGGATGCCGATGTGGATTCTTGGTATCTGNTGACCCATGTTTTTGGATTAAGTAGAGTGGAATTTTTCATACACGGACAAGAGATATGTCCTAAGGATAAAGCGAAAGAGTATATGAAATTAATAGAAAAGAGAGCTAACCATATACCACTTCAATATCTTCTAGGAACACAGGAGTTTATGGGGCTAGAGTTTGAGGTCAATGAGGATGTCTTAATCCCAAGGCAGGAAACCGAGCTTTTAGTGGAAGAGGTCTTGAAGCTTTCTAATAATAAATCTGTGCTTGATTTATGCACTGGTTCGGGATGTATAATAATATCTCTGGCAAAGCTAGGGTGTTTGAAACGGGCTGTTGGTGTAGACATATCTGAAAAAGCATTGCAGGTTGCAGATAGGAATAGAAAAGTCCATAAGGCAGAAGTGGAGTTTATTAAGAGTGATTTGTTTGATAAGCTTGAAGGTAAGTATGATATTATCATATCAAATCCACCCTATATTAAATCTCTTGACCTAGCTTCATTAATGCCTGAGGTTAAGGATTGGGAGCCTGTTCTTGCACTTGACGGTGGACCTGATGGTCTTAGATTTTATAAAAAGATAATAAGTGACCTTTATAGGTTTTTGAATCCAGGAGGCCATGTTTTTTTTGAAATTGGATATGATCAAGGCCAGGCTGTTAAGAGTATGCTACAAAGTGCTGGATTAACTGATGTTGATATAAAGAAGGACTATAGTGGACATGACCGTATTGTGTATGGAAGACTAGTTTTGAATTAGAGTAATGGAGGAGTAAATATGTTTGATCGTTTAGAGGATATTCTTATAAGATATAAGGAAATCGAAGAGGAATTGTCAAATCCTAATGTAGTTAATGATCAGAAACGCTATAGAGATTTGATGAAGGAACAATCAGATCTTACAGATATTGTTAATAAATATCTTGAGTATAAAGAATACAAAAAGACTATGGAAGATAGTCTTCTTATGCTAGATGAGGAAACTGATGAGGAAATTCGTGAGCTTGCCAGAGAAGAGCTTAACGAGAGCAAAACAATGATTAGCCAGATAGAGGAAGAGCTTAAAATCCTACTTCTTCCTAAGGATCCCAATGATGATAAGAACGTTATAGTTGAAATCAGAGCTGGTGCAGGAGGAGATGAGGCTGCTCTTTTTGCCGCGGAGTTATATCGTATGTATGTAATGTATGCAGAACGAAGTAATTGGAAGATTGATATGATGAACCTTAATGAGAATGGAATAGGCGGATTTAAGGAAGTTGTATTTATGATTAACGGTAAGGGCGCATATTCCAAACTTAAATATGAAAGTGGAGTCCATCGTGTTCAGAGGGTTCCTGTTACAGAATCTGGCGGTAGAATTCATACCTCAACATCAACAGTTGCAATTATGCCTGAGGCTGATGAGGTGGATGTTGAGCTTGATCTGAATGACTGTAAATTTGATGTCTTTAGGTCTTCAGGCAACGGAGGACAGAGCGTTAATACAACAGACTCTGCAGTAAGGCTAACCCATGTACCTACAGGAATTGTTATTTCATGCCAGGATGAAAAGTCTCAATTAAAGAATAAGGATAAGGCAATTAAGATACTTCGTTCTCGTCTTTATGAATTGGAGATGGAGAAGGCTCAAAGTGCAGAGGCTGAGTCAAGAAAGAGTCAGATTGGTACAGGAGATCGTTCAGAAAAGATTAGAACCTATAACTTTCCACAGGGAAGAATTACTGATCATAGGATAAAGCTTACCCTTCACCAGATTGAGAATGTATTAAATGGAGACCTTGATGAGATTATTGATAGCCTGATTGCAGCAGATCAAGCAGCAAAGCTAAGTAAAATGCAAGAGGATAGTTAATATGAGTCATTCGGTAATCACCAGCTTTAATAACCCTCAGATAAAAAATCTAAACCTACTACAAAAAAAGGCTAGGGCCCGTAAGGACCAAGGCCTATTTGTGGTGGAGGGCATAAAGATGTTTGAGGAGGCAAGGGAGGCTGGGATTCTGGTTAAGGCTTATATTTCTGAGAGTTTTTATCAGGAGAAACTTGATAAACAGGATTTTTTTATTGGACTTGATTATGAGATAGTAGCAGACTCGGTAATAAAGCAGGTGGCAGACACCATGACTCCACAGGGTATTATGGGAACTGTAAGAATGCCAATATATAGATTGGACCAAATGATATCTAAAAACAAGGGATTTTTAATTTTACTAGAGGACATAAGAGATCCGGGCAATATGGGGACTATAATACGTACAGCAGAGGCGGCTGGAGTTACAGGGATTATCCTAAATAGGTCCTGTGCAGATATATTTCAGCCTAAAGTAGTAAGGTCAACTATGGGTTCTATTTATCGTCTTCCATATTATGAGGTGGATAATTATATAGAGTTTTTGCCACGACTTAAGAGTCATGGATATACACTATATGCGGCACATTTATCAGGCCAATCTTATGATTGCCAGGATGGCCATCTGGATAAATGTGGTTTGTTAATAGGAAATGAGGCAAAGGGATTGTCAGATGAGGCTAGTAACTATGCCGACAAGTTAGTAAGAATCCCTATGGCTGGTAAGGTGGAATCCCTAAATGCGGCTATTGCAGCTGCGATATTAATGTATGAGTTGGCAAGGCAGATGAAAATTGATATAGATTAAAGTTTAATTAAAAACGACGGATACTATTGTATTAGTTGTAATAATTATATAGAATAAGGATATAGCATAAAAGAAAGGGGGAATTGAGAAAGATGAATCAACTTGCATGGCTTATTATCTTGGCAGTATTAATATTAATTGAAATAATAACTCTTGGTCTAACCACAATTTGGTTTGCAGGTGGAGCCTTAGTTGCATTTATAGTTTCATTATTCTATGACAACTTGGTTTTGGAAGTCATTTTATTCTTATTAATATCCCTAGTTTTATTGTATTTTACAAGACCAGTTGTAAAGAAGTATTTTAATTCTACCCGTATTAGGACAAATTACTCAGCAATAATTGGACGGGAGGCACTTGTTACTACCACGATTAATAATATAAAGGGTACTGGGTTAGCTCTTGTAGGTGGTCAGGAGTGGACGGCAAGATCAATTAACGATGAGGTAATAGAAAAGGGAACAAAGGTAATAGTTGAGAGTATTTCAGGAGTTAAATTAATTGTAAGTATAAAGAAGGAGGGATAAGATTGCCAGTAGAAGCCATATAGTTATTTTCGCAATACTTATTTTACTAATCATTTCATCATGTGTAAGAATAGTTCCTCAGGCTAATGCATATATTTTGGAGCGCCTTGGAGGATATCAAGCAACTTGGGAGGTAGGATTACACTTTAAGTTACCCTTGATAGACAAAGTAGCCAAAAGAGTACTACTGAAGGAACAGGTGGCAGACTTTATGCCCCAGTCTGTGATTACTAAGGATAATGTAACCATGAAGATTGATACAGTGGTGTTTTTTCAAATTACAGATCCTAAGCTATACACCTATGGTGTAGAGAATCCAATAATGGCAATAGAGAACTTAACAGCAACTACCCTAAGAAATATTATTGGAGACCTTGAGCTTGATGAGACCTTGACATCAAGGGAGCATATTAATTCAAGGATGAGGATAATTATTGACGAAGCTACTGACCCTTGGGGAATTAAAATAACTCGTATTGAGCTTAAGAATATTATTCCTCCTGCGGCTATTCAGGATGCCATGGAAAAGCAAATGAAGGCTGAAAGAGAGCGTAGGGAGGCAATTCTTATAGCAGAAGGACAGAAAAAATCAGCAATTCTTGTTGCGGAAGGTAATAAGGAATCAGCTATTCTTAATGCAGAGGGTGAGAAGGAGTCAGCCATACTTCGTGCTGAGGCCAAGAAAGAAGCCATGATTAGAGAAGCAGAAGGTGAGGCTGAAGCAATTTTCCAGATACAGAAGGCTAGGGCTGAAGGTATTAAGTTCCTTAAGGAGTCAGATCCTACTCAAGCAGTACTTCAATTAAGGAGTATGGAAGCATTTGAAAAAGCTGCTGATGGTAAGGCAACTAAGATAATTATTCCTTCTGAAATCCAGAGCATAGCAGGATTGGCTAAGTCTATGGTAGAAGTAATTAAGAGCGAGTAGCTATAAGCTTGTAAGTTTACTAGTTATTAAAGGGTGCTTAAGGTATGTGACCTATACTCTAGGCATCCTTTTATATGTAATAATAAGTAAGCTAGTATTACATAAAAATAACTTAGTAAATTGAAGATAATTGTATTGCTTTCTAAAGATGTCTATATCATTATTTTTCACTTGATTTATTATAAATGAATGGTATAGTATTTAGAGGGATGTGTAAATATATAACAAAATGTGGTTTTA
>JGI24708J26588_10001470_pt1 | contig 18685 bp, 10 predicted proteins | sample BioPla1DNA2_FD_26588 | JGI IMG/M metagenome (IMG submission 26588) | reverse complement strand
CATGTGGACGAAACCATTATGAAAAAATTAGAACGTGATTCTAATCAGATTGTAAGTGCATGGCAAAACCAACACAAGAATTTAAAGCATAGAGTTTCCAGTATTGAAAATGATATGAAAAAAGAATTGGATAATTTTCAACGTGAGATTAAGGTAAGGATAAAGGAAAAGATTTTATATGAGAAGCTAAATACTGAAATTCACAATGTCAGAGCAAACAATTTTCAAGGTAATCTTGAATCATTTAGTAGTATGAAGGAGCATTTTCAAAGAGAAATGGAGACAACCTCCTTAGATAAGGCAAAGGCAGAGCAGGTACGTGGGCAATGGGCTCAGAGAGCGTCGAAGCATGTTATTCGCATTATTGAGCTAATGAAACAAATGGTACGTGGAATGGTTTATGTAAATAAAAGCGGATATACATTTCCACTTGTCAAGCTAAAGGGCGACGAGCTTATGCCTTCCTCAGAGGAAGACGTTGTATTTTTATTAAAGGAGCACTTTGTTCATTCTATAAACGAGATAATTGATAAAAAGATTCCAATAGAGGATATTGATGATAAAACATTAGATCGGTTGATGGGAGACCAAGCATTGTTTTCAAAAGCAGTTCGGGGCAGATATCCTGTCCTAATGGTTTATAAAATGACAGAAAAAAATGAGTTTAAATATGCTAAGCCCCATGATTATTACTATGCCTCATGGGAAGCATTGAATCGTGGCGAAGAAGGCTCTGCTGAAGGAAGTGGGGGACAAAAGTTAGCAATTAGTACATTTATGATGATGATGCTAGTGAACTATAAAAAGAGAACCATTGGAAGTAATAACCCATGGACTGTTTTACTTATGGACAATCCGTTTGGACAAGCCTCTGCAAAGCATATCTTGGATCCAATCTTTGAAATTGCAAGCAGTTTAAATTTTCAACTTATAGCATTTGCACCCCCAGAAATAGTAAAAATTGAAATAAGTAAGCGATTTCCGATATTTTGGGAGCTTCGTATAGAAAGTATAGAGAGTAATTATTCAAGCGTGGTCACTAGTAGACTTATTCATGGGGGGAGAAAAATATTGACAGAGGATTATGAGTGATTTAAATATCAAAGTGCTATTATGTTTTCCAGTTATTAACTGGAAGAGTGATAGAAATGTATTAGCAAATACTATTATAAGGCTTTTGCGATGTAACTTTAGAAAATATTAGCTATACAATATGTGCTGACTAGTATTCGTGCATAACCACAACATATCGTATAGAGGAACTCAAAAAAATAAACAATCGTAAAATTCCCATTATACGAGGAGATGTAAAATGAACGAAAAAATATTATTTAATAATGGATGGAAATTTGCAAAAAGCAGCTTAGATGTTACCGATTCGAATCTGTTGACATTTGAAAGTGTGGATATTCCTCATGATTGGCTTATCTATAATACTTTAGAGCTTTATGAGGATAGTATAGGTTGGTATTGTAAGGAATTTACATATAATAAAAAGTCCGATCAAACTCTCATTTGTTTCGATGGCGTTTACATGGATTCAAAGCTATATGTAAATGGTGAATTCGCTGGCGAATGGAAATATGGCTATTCTTCTTTTGAGCATGATATAACTGAATTTTTAAAAGATGGGGAAAATGAAATCCTTCTAAAAGTAGTATACCAAAGTCCTAATAGCAGATGGTATTCTGGGGCAGGAGTATATCGCAATGTATGGCTTAAAAGAAGAAACATCAATCACATTGTAACCAATGGTATTTACATAACAACGAAAAACAACGGCAGCAAGTGGGAAGTTGAAGTTGATACAGAAATAAATATCGATACAGATGTTCTGATTTCACATAAAATTATGCAAGGACAGCAACTTATTGCTTCTACAAAAGAAATTGTGTTGCCTGCTTACTCCGGTGAGAATAGTTTTGAACAGGTAAAGTCAGATGCAGGCAATTCTCGTAAAATGAATACGCAGAAACTGTTTGTTGAAAATCCATTATTATGGAGTACTGAACAGCCTAATTTATATAAGATTGTAACTCAAATGGAACTGATTGATAAAGATAGTGAAGTGAGCCATGATAAGCGTGATATAAGCGACGACAGTCAAATATGCAATGCAAGCCATATATGCGATGAAAACAATATAAGAGATGTATGCGATACAAGTGATACAGAACAGTTAATTGAATGTATAAGCCAGAATATTGGTTTTAGGACTATTACACTTGACCCAGATAAGGGCTTCTTCCTAAATGGACAGAGCATGAAATTAAATGGTGTTTGCGAGCATCATGACCTGGGTGCTCTTGGCGCGGCATTTAACGTAACAGCATTAAAAAGAAGGTTTTCTTTACTTAAAGAAATGGGTGTTAATGCTGTGCGAACAGCACACAACATGCCAGCTCCAGAGCTGATGGATTTAGCAGATGAAATGGGATTGCTTGTTATATCAGAAGCTTTTGATATGTGGGAGAGATCTAAAACTACATATGATTATGCAAGGTTTTTCAGACAATGGGCTCATAAGGATGTTAAAAGCTGGGTGATGAGAGATCGAAACCATCCTAGCCTTATAATGTGGAGCATTGGTAATGAAATATATGATACTCATGCCGATGAAAGAGGCCAGGAAATAACACAGATGCTCAAGAACTATGTTAGGGAATTTGACCCAAAAGAAAATGCTGCAATTACTATAGGCTCAAACTATATGGCGTGGGAGAACGCTCAAAAATGCACTGATATTCTGAAGATTGCAGGTTATAATTATGCAGAGCATTTATATCATAAACATCATAAAGAGCATCCCGATTGGGTTATATTTGGTTCTGAAACATCTTCAGTTGTGCAAAGCAGGGGTGTCTATCATTTCCCCTATGAGAAATCCATTCTAACTGATGAAGATGAACAATGCTCTTCTCTTGGTAATAGTAGAGTTAGTTGGGGAGCAAAGTCGCAAGAGGCATGTATTATTGCTGAAAGAGATGCACTTTTTTCTCTGGGGCAGTTTCTATGGACTGGGTTTGACTACATTGGGGAACCAACACCGTATCATACAAAGAATTCATACTTTGGGCAACTTGATACAGCAACATTTAAAAAGGATTCATTCTATTTTTATCAAGCTGCGTGGACTGATTATAAAACAAATCCTATGATACATATTTACCCTTACTGGGATTTTAACAAAGGTCAGATAATTGATGTAAGAGTATGCTCAAACGCACCGCATATCGAGCTTTTGTTAAATGGAGAATCCATGGGCACTTACGATATTGATACTAAACATGGCAATCAGCTTGTAGGCTGGTGGAAGATTCCATACCAGGAAGGCGAGCTGAAAGCAATAGCATACGATGAGGCAGGAAACATTATTGCAGCAGATGTTAAAAAGTCATTTAAAGATGCAAAAAGTATCTGTTTAAATCCCGACAAAGATAAACTAATTGCTGATGGACTTGATTTAATTTTCGTTGAGATCACTGCAGAAGATGAAGATGGTAATAAGGTTGAAAATGCAAATAACCGAGTACAAGTTAGTGTTTCAGGAGCGGGTCGCCTAATTGGTCTTGACAACGGAGACAGCACTGATTATGACCAGTATAAAGGGTTTAGCAGGAGGTTATTTAACGGAAAACTTATGGCTATTATTGCAGCAACAAAACAGCCGGGTGAAATAATAGTTGAAGTAACCTCTAAAGGATTAAACAGCAGTACTATTAAACTTGAATCAATACCTGCAGCAGAAGGAGTAAACAAGGCCATTGCTGCAAATACATCGAATAAAGAAATGCCGTGCAACATGGGTGTTGCTGATGAGATACCTCTTAGAAAAATTGAGATCATTACTCATTCGGGTCAAGTGATTGAGCCCACTATGAAAGAGCTTTCTGTAGAGGCAAAACTCTACCCTCAGAATACTTCATATAAAGAAGTAGAGTGGACTGTGGTTAATGATATTGGTATAAAATCTAATATTGCCAGAGTAGATTCTAATGGTCTTAAGGCTACGGTAACTGCTTTCGGTGATGGAGAATTCCGTATTCGCTGTTCAAGTAAAAATGGTACCGAAAAAACTAAACTTATATCAGAGTTAGAAATTAAAGCAACAGGGCTTGGTGTTGCATATATAAACCCGTATGAGTTTGTGTCTGCAGGGCTTCATGATTACAGTAAAGGTGAAATAGGTAGCGGGAACGAACAAGGAGTTACCACAAGTAGAGAGGAAGAGGTTCAATTCGGATTTAGCAGTATTGATTTTGGTACCGAGGGTTCGGATACCATCACTATTCCAATATTTGCTTTTACAAATGAAAAATATCCATTCCAGATATGGGAAGGTATTCCTGGTGAAGAAGGAAGCCTGTTATTAGCAGATGCAATATATCAAAAAGAAAGTAAGTGGAATGTATATCAAGAAGAAACTTATAAACTATCAAAGAAACTTCGCGATATTAGCTCCATATATTTTGTATTTCATGAAAAGGTGCACGTAAAGGGATTTGTTTTTGAAAAACAGAGTAGGGCATTTGAGAAAAACTTGTCGATAAACTGTGACAATATATATGGGGATAGTTACCAAATAAAAGGTGATAGAATTGAAGGCATAGGAAATAATGTATCGTTGGAGTTTAACAACATGGACTTCGGCGATAATGGTGCATCGAAAATAATTATTTCAGGTAGATCATCAATTGATAACACAATACATATTAGGTTTAAGAGCCATGATGGAGAAATAAATCAGTTAATCGAATTTGACAGTGTAGATGAATATACCGAGAAAGTTTTTGATTTAGACAAAGTAACGGGTAGTCAGGATGTAACGTTCCTGTTTTTACCAGGTTCTAATTTCGACTTCGCTTGGTTTAGGTTTGAGTGATAAGGATAAGTCTATAGAGGTAAGAAGACTTAAAGGAATGTTAAAAATGAGGTGTATATGATGCTAAAAATTTCAACTGAGGATCAGCAATGGGTGGATACGGTTTGGGAAAAAATCAAAATCAAAATGAATTTTGTAAGCAAAAAAACCGCTGGGAAAATACCATATACTACAGTCAATGGTACATATGACGATAAGTTTCTTGAGGATCCAGCATGGTGGACAAATGGATTTTGGTCAGGGATTTTGTGGCTAATGTATAGTGAAACAGGCAACGAGCAATATAAGACCTTGGCTGAAGAAGTTGAAACTCGCATGGATGAAGTTCTGTATGGATTGGATGGAAGTTTTGAAGGTTTGTATCACGATGTTGGATTCATGTGGATGCTACTAAGTGTAGCCAATTACAGACTAACATGTAATCCAAAATCAAGGGTACGAGGCTTAATTGCTGCAAACCATTTAGCAGCAAGGTTCAATATTAATGGAGGATTTATCACGGCTTGGAATAGTAAAGAGCGTGAAGGCTGGTCGATAATAGATACCTTGATGAACCTTCCTTTATTGTATTGGGCAACCGAAGAAACAGGATACACCCGCTACCGCCAAATTGCACAGGCTCATGCAGATAAAACTGCAGAAAATGTTGTGCGCGACGATGGTTCAGTTACTCATATTGTTGAATATGATTGCGAGAAGGGGGAAGTAATTAAAACTCTCGGTGGGCAAGGGTATGGAGAGGGATCCTCATGGTCAAGAGGTCAAAGTTGGGCCATTTATGGATTTGTTCTCTCCTATATACATACACTTAACCAATCATATTTGGATATTGCTAAAAGAGTAGCCCATTATTTTATCGCATGCATATCTGATACATATATTCCCAGAATTGATTTTAGAAGTCCGGAAGAACCAGTATATATTGATACTACAGCAGGTGCTATTGCAGCGTGTGGCATGATAGAAATATCAAAGCACGTGCCTGAGCATGAAAAGAACCTGTATTTACGCTCCGCAATCAACATACTAAAGGCTTTAGAAAAAGAGCAGTGCGACTGGACAGTCAAAAAAGATTCAATATTACAAAACGGCTCAGAATCGTACTCGAGTGGAAGACATAAAAGCATAATTTATGGAGATTACTATTTTATCGAAGCCATTTTAAAGTTAAAAGGGTCTGGAATTAGTTTTTGGTAGATAAAAGTAGCATTAAAACCAAGTGAAGATAAAACAGGCTTATATCCTCATAGTCAAAACTAGGGGCTTTACACCTAATTATGGTAAGGAATGTTTATATTGCTTCTTCACTACCTTTTATTTTATTAGCATATGCACTGGGCGTCATTTTTGTATATCTTTTAAAAAGCTGGCTCAAATACTGAGGGTTGTTACCACAACCTACTTTTTCGGCAATTAGATATATTTTTTCATTTGGGTTTTTACGCAACATTTTTTTTGCATTTTCAACCCTTACTTTACCAAGAAAGGTAGAGAACTTTTCGCCAGTTATTTTGTAAAACTGCCTACTCACATAGTCCACGTTCATAAAAAGATGTGTTTCGGCGATATGTTTAAGTGTTAGTGATGGATCTGAAAAATTTTCTCGAGTATATTCAATGCACTTCTTAACAAATCCTGCTGAAGTGTGTTGAAGTTCTGTTATTTTGTTTATTTGCTCACTTATATATTCCAGATGGCATTCTAAAAAATCTTGTATGTCTTTTACCGTTCTAGCACAATTTAATTGGCAATAGTGGGTTGAGGGATCGAACAGATTATCATAAGAATACCATATATTGGTAACAAAGCTTAAAGCAACAGCCTTGGCATAATCAAAATCAATATTTTTGTTAATTATAATAAATAAATCTTTCAGTATATCATCACTCGACCTTTTCTTTTCTACAAACTCGTTACTTAAATTACTAATTTTCTTAAAAATGTAGCTTGGTATTATGTAATTTTTCTTTTCGCGTAAATCTTTTTTTACCTGCTCTACGGTGTTGATGATTGTTTCTTTACTACATGGTTTTAATGTGTAATGTTTTACATTCAACTTCATGGCGGTACGAGCATATTCAAATTCACTATACCCTGATAGTATAATGAATTCTATATCTTTATTAAGCTGTCTGATTTTCTCTATGAGCTCAAGTCCTGAAAAGACAGGCATCCTGATATCTGTCATTACTATATCAGGGTTTTCATCTATTATCATATCCAATCCTTCAATGCCATTCGCACATAAACCGATTAGCTCTATACCCAGGCTATTCCAATCGATTTGAGAGCCTATAGTTTCACGTATTATTTTTTCATCATCTATAATAATGAGTTTATACATTTATGCCTCCTTGGTATCACTTATAATCTTTGGTAATTTTACTCTGACAACAGCCATGTTCTCTTCATTTGAGACAGTTAAACCGTATTTGTGACCGTAAGCGAGTTGAAGCCTGTCATGAATATTACGTAGTCCAATACCAAACCCCTGTGGAACAATATGTCGTTCTTTTATTTTTTCAATAATATTATCTTCGAATTCAGAGCCAGTATTTTTAACTGTAATACATATATCATCATCTATTTGCTCTACTAAAATATAAATATAACATATATCCATAATTTCTTCTAATGCATACTTGATGGCATTTTCAACCAATGGTTGTATGGTTATCTTCGGTATAGAACACGTAAGGAGTTTTTGGTCGGCATCAATAAAATACACTAAACGATTTTCATAACGAATTTTTTGTATTGTCATATAGTTGTTTACCAATTCAAGTTCACTTTGTATGGTAACGATGTCTTTACGCTCGAGTGTGCTTCTTAGTGTGCTTCCCAATGCACGAACAAGTTCAGCAATTTTTGTCTCACCAGCCGATTCACTGTACCAGTTTATTGTTTCTAAGGTATTGTATAAAAAATGCGGGTTGATTTGTTGCTCAAGTTGCTTAAATTGCGCATCTTTAAGTAGAAGCTGTTTAACGTAATTATCATTTATTAGTGTACGTATTTGATCTGCCATTTTATCAAATTGTCGATGAGCTTTGCCCAATTCGTCGGTGCGTTTTGAGTAATCATACCCTACATCTATAGATTCAAATTTACCACTACTGTAGATCTCCATCTTTTTGACCAGCGTATCAAAATGCAGTGTAATAGAATCAAGTATACGTTTACTCGAAAACAGTACTAAGGTAGCAATTAAAATAATAGAAATAGATGTGAAAATATATGCTGATCGTAAAAGAGCATAATGTTCATAGTGTGCCATATAGAAATATCTGAGATTTAATCGCTCGAATTTTCGTTCAAGAACAAAGTAATATTTTTTATCTATTTTTGTTATTGTATAATTACCACCAATATTGAGTATTTTCTCTGAAGCTTCAGTCGGCAACTCTTGAGAAGAAAAAAGCACTTCATTGTCATTAGCCAACAATAGTATATTTGGATATGGGGTGGTGCTTTCTCTTGAGAGTTCTTTTAAAAGCCTATCTAAATTGAGACGTACAACCACAACGCCGTGATTTACAAATTCATAATCATCAATAGTATGTATAACTCTTGTCAAAAATATGCCTGTATTATCTTCATCAAGCAAGCAGTACTCCACAGCACCATTCTTATTCAATGCGATCTCATTAAGGTATTCCCTAGAGTTTTCTTTGATCATAGATGCAATAGGGTAATACCTTGAATAACGTATAACTTTGTTATCCTGGTCGCTATATTTGCCGTTTGGCCATACATATATGTAAGATATGTATTTATTATTGTTGCTGTAATTTGCCAGAGTTTTTGTTATTTCGCCTGCTTTATTAAATTCAATACTCGCAGTGGGATCTTGTACATAGTTTAGTAAAACTTGATCCTCAGCCATTAGTGTAGTGGTACTTGTAGCAGTATCAATAATACTGTCAAGTCTTTCTGCTGCATATCCCATGGCTTCAGATGTTGAGTTCAAAAGCATTTCATAGCTTAAATGCCAAAGTAAAATAGTGATCAAAATTGAGATAGCGCATATGAACATAATTGCGAAGGTTAGCATATAAAGCAGTTTGATTTTTAATGATTCTGGTTTTAGCATTTTTGGAATTATAGGCATTCTACGCAAATTACCCTCTCCGATTTGTTGTTGACTGTGAATGATTCTATTAAATAATACCACGCATAAAAAACCTATGCAATTGTTTATTTAATTGCAAAACCACAAACACTTAGAACGAATATAATAGGTGATAACTTACAATGAGATGCTTTTTTTATGCATACTTTTTAGCAATCCGAGCTAAAAATCAGAAAATCAAAAGAAAAGTCGGTTTTTTAATGAATAAACACAGTTTTATTATATTTAGAAATAATTAAAGTCATGTTAAGATTAAGTTAAGTTAAGCGTTATCTTAATTTTATCAAGAAGACACATTTGGAATCATTTAAAAAACAATACTAGGAGCGAATTATGAATATTAACACAGTAAAAAACAATCAGGCTGTAGAAACCGTAAAAAATCGTCCTGGCTATTGGCGTCAGCTCCGCAAGGATATTATTAAAGATCGATGGTTATATGTATTACTATTTCCAGGTGTTATTTGGTATATAATCTACAGATATCTGCCCATGCTAGGTCTCTCAATTGCTTTTTTTGATTTTAATATTGTAAAAGGGATATCGGGTAGCAAATTTGTGGGTTTTGAATATTTTAGATACATTTTCTTTGAACATCGCAATTTTTGGCAGCTTGTTGAAAACACCCTTGCAATTAATGTAATAAAGTTAGTTTTCTACTTCCCTATACCAATTGTTTTTGCAATAATGCTAAATGAAATTATGAGCGTTAAATATAAAAGAACTCTTCAAACGTTGATATACCTACCTCACTTTGTATCGTGGGTGGTTTTCGGAAGTATAATTATTACATTTTTAAGTCCAAGTGAAGGAATCGTAAATCAAATAATTGAAGCTTTTGGTGGTAAGTCCATATTTTTCATGAGCGAGCCGAAGTATTTTAGATGGATTGTTGTAGCATCTGATATATGGAAGGAAGCAGGATGGGGAACAATAATATATTTAGCGGCTATAACAGGTATTGATCCTCAGCTATATGAAGCAGCCAAGATAGATTCTGCAAATAAGTTGCAATTAATCAGGCATATTACAATTCCATGCATTTCTGAAACAATAGTAGTTATGTTATTACTTGATATTGGTAGGATTATGAATGTTGGGTTTGAACAAATATATGTATTGGCAAATCCAACTGTATATAGCACAGGTGATGTTATCAGTACCTATGTTCACAGGATAGGTATAGGAAACGGACGATTCAGTCTTACTACAGCAATTGGATTATTCCAGTCCGTAATTGGATTTTCATTACTTGTAACTTGTAATGCAATAAGCAAGAAATCTTTTGACAAGAGTTTATGGTAGTACTTAACTAGTGAACATAAAATACACGAAGCGAGTGAACATGAAAACGCACTAATAAGGAGGAAGACGTGAAGAATCATAGCGGCAATATAATTAAACCAGAAGTTGATGCAATTAAAATATTCAGCTACACAATAATGACTATATTTGCAATAATGTGTTTGTTTCCTTTTTATTATATCGTAGTTGTCTCTATTAGCGATCCCCAGTCAGTTCGTGAAGGACAGCTAATTCTTTGGCCAAAAGGATTCTCTTTAGATGCATATAAAGTAACTTTTCAACATGCACGTTTTTATTCTTCCTTCCAAGTTTCGCTAATACGCACAATTATTGGGACAGCTTCTGGAATAACACTATCAAGCTCTCTTGCTTATGCTGTGTCACGAAAGTATTTGAGAGGAAGAAAGTTTTTCACTATTTTTATCGTTTTTACAATGCTTTTTAATGGGGGTATTATTCCTACATATCTGGTTGTAAGATATACAGGTCTTATCGACACAATATGGGCATTGATACTACCTAATTTAATGAATACATTCAATGTTGTTGTACTTATGAATTTCTTCAGATCAATTCCAGATGAGATTGAGGAATCAGCCAAAATAGATGGAGCTAATGATCTGATTATATTTTTCAGACTCATGATTCCAGTAGCGATGCCTTCCATTGCGACTATTACTCTATTTATTGCAGTGTATCATTGGAATGCGCTTATGGACGGTATTCTTTATATCAATACACCAGTTAAAAAGCCTCTGCAAGTATACCTTAATGATATAGTTGTTGCAGGACAAACCGACGACCTTTTTGGTGATTCATCTGCACGCTGGATGCCTACGCTCTCGCTTAAGACGGCTACAATATTTGCATCTACACTGCCGATCCTAATGGTATACCCATTCTTACAAAGATATTTTGTGAAGGGTATTATGGTCGGTTCAGTGAAAGGATAAACATATTTTAGGAGGGAATCTGTATGAAAAAAACTTTAGTCTTAATTCTGTGTACTATCATGATTGTATCGATGGTAGCTTGTGGTGATGCAGGTAAAGCCACACCTGAATCTGGTGGAAAGACAAATACTGAAGCTACACCACCAGCCGGAACAGGCTCAGAAAAACCTGTAGAATTGACGTTCTTATGTCAGATTAATGTTGACACCGAAGGATATGACGTAAATGACAACCCATACATCAATTACCTACGTGAAGAGCTCAATCTTGATATTAATATCATCAGTGAAAGCTCTAATTACGCAAATAAGGTAAATACCGTTATGGCATCAGGCGATTATCCTGACTATGTTCAGCTTCCGAAATCTCTCTATTTTAAATATGCTCAAGACGGAGCGTTATTGAAGCTTGATGATCTAATTAATGAGACCGACTATCCAAACCTTATGGCTGGTATAGACGAGCAGTATTGGAATTTTTCCAGAGTGGATGGCGGAATTTATGGTGTACCATTTGTTCGCTATGATACAACTCCTTATATTTCATATGCTAGGAAAGACTGGCTTGATAATTTAGGGATTGATCCTACAACACTGAAAACTGTTGATGACTATTATAATATGTTATATGCTTTCACACATAACGATCCAGATCAAAATGGTCAAAATGATACTTATGGCTTGAGCAGTAATACTGGCGGTAGTGCAATGAATAGTGTTGCAGAACGTTACATCGGCATGCTCTTTATAGATGCATTTGATGCTGCCCAGTTCAAGGTTATAGATGGTAAAGTAATTCCAAACTATATTACAGATGGATATAAGGATTATCTGAAATTCCTTGCTAAACTATATGCTGATGGCATAATCGTTCCAGATTATATCACAAAGACCCAAAAGCAAACAGAAGAAGAATTTATGAATGGTAAATTTGGTGTTCTAAATCTGTTTTGGTCTCTTTCAAGTTTGAACTCAATGAGAGAAAATCTGTATCCACTTGCACCACCACAAAAGGTTAATGGTGGCGGACAATCCAAATATATTTATGCAACACCTGTAAGACACTGGATTGGTATCACAAGTGCTTGTAAGCATCCTGAGAAAATACTTCAAATGTATGATTGGGCTGAAACAGATGCAGGATCAGAATTTATCCATGCTGGAGTTGAAGGCTGGGATTTCGATAGAGTAAATGGTGAGCTTGTTATCCGTGAAGACAGAGTAGGGATCAACTGGGCTTGGCGCTTTATTACCCTTGGTCATCAGAAGAGTAAAGTTGATAGCCAATTATTACCTATTCTGACTCAATCATGGGGTGAACTTGCTATGGAACAGCTTAAATTATCTGAGCAATACGGAGCAAATGATCCACTTTATGTTTCTGCACCAGAATTTAGTGAGCTAAGTGACTATGACTTTGATACCTATGTTGCAAGTTACCGTGACGAAGTAATAATGGGTAGAAAAGATGTAGATTCTACTTGGGATAGTTTTGTAAGTGGTTGGTATCAGTTTGGTGGAGACCATTGGGTTGAGCTTTATACAGATTGGTATAACACTTCATACAACAAATAATACAAAAAATGATATATAATATATTATGATTTATCATACGAACTTTGGTATCTATTAAGTAACAATGTTACATAGTCACCAATTACTGATGTGATTTATCATATGTACTTTGTTCTGTGGGGGAGATATCCCCCACAGACATTACTTAAATTTTATAAGGAGTGACATAGGTGCAAAAAGGAATAAACACTCTTTTCAGTAATGACTTTACTGATTTTGCAATAGGACCTTTTCCATATGATCCCGAACACTCGGCCATGGGAGAATATCATTACTACCCCGCAAAAGGCTATGCTGGACAGTGGTATGATCCGATAACTGGCTCTCAATTTCGTGGACCCACATGGCTTGTAACAGAAGATAATGGTACGAAATTTATGGAGCAAATGAGAATAGGTGCTCCAGGTAAGAATGTATCATGTCCAACACTTGTTGCTGGGGATAAAGATTGGGAAGACTATACAGCAACAGTAAAAATGCGTACCTTTTACACAAAGGAGCCAGCTGGATTACTTTTTAGGTATCAGACCAGCTTAATGCATTATGCTTTCATGTTATACGATAAAAAGGCTCAACTATATCTTGTAGAAAAAGATAATAGAACTCTACTTAACGAAGTGGATTTTGATTTTAATTGCGATACAATATATGAGCTTAAAGCTGAAGTTTGTGGTGACTTAATTAAGTGCTATATTGATGGTAAATTGGTTATTGAAACAAATAATGATCGTTACCAATATGGATGTATAGCAATTGCTGCTTATATGCCTGCTCAGTTTACTGATGTAAATGTTGTTTGCGATGATATAGCCTACGATAATTATTATCGAAAAATTAAAGCCAAGGAAAAAAGAGTAGCAGAAAAACGTCTAAAATATCCACAGCCTAAACTTGTTAAGGTAATTGATTTAAAAAACTATGGCGCAGGAAGACAGTTGCGTTTCGGGCACCTTACCGGGACAGATGAATGGTTTTTTGTTATTGCCCAGCATCAAAAGCGTGTATTTAAAGATAGGTATGCAGTAATAAGTTGCCTTACAGCAGTTAGTCTTGATACTGGTGAAATACTATGGCAAATTGGTGAACCCAGCAATAAGATGGATAACTTATATCTGACAGCAGATTTACCTTTCCAGGTATACGATATTGACGGCGATGGTGTTGATGAAGTCATTATGGCCAGGAACTTTGAGCTTATGATTTTAGATGGGAAAACCGGAAAAGTACGCAAGAGTATTCCAACACCTATCAATGAAGAGCCTGCAGAAGAACTTTGCGGAATTGAGTTTAAGAAGCATGGCTTTGAGCGTTTAAATGTGGATTCAATACGTATTGTAAATGTATCTGGAAATGATCGCCCAAGCGATATTATGATAAAAGACAGGTATAGCCGTCTTTGGGTTTATGATTGCGATTTGAATTTTAAATGGAAGTTCTCTCATAATAACACAGGTCATTTCCCTTATTCTCATGATTTCAATGGTGATGGAAAGGACGAGATTCTAAGTTGTTACAATATGGTTTCAAGCGAGGGTGAGCTTGTATGGGAACTACCAATAAATACCGACCATGTTGATGAGATTATCTGTGGCAAGATGGATCCTGATCAGGATGAATTAATTGCGCTAGTAGCAGGTTGGGAAGGATTCATGATTATAGATAAGCAAGGCAATATTCTTGTTAGGGATATAAACGGTCATGGGCAACGTATTAGTACAGGTAATTATTGTCCTGATATTCGTGGAATGCAGATTTGTACTACTACCTATTGGGGAAATCAGGGAATTATTTATCTTTATGACTGTAAGGGTAATGAAATATGGCATATGGAACCTTCAAGCAATGGCAATATTATTGCTCCCGTTAACTGGATGGGGGACGGTACCGAACTAATACTTCTAAATGGAAATATTAAATACGGTGGTATGCTTGATGGTGAAGGCGATAGGGTTGTAGTATTCCCAGATGATGGTCATCCAGATTTATGCGCAGAAGTTATTGATCTTTGGGGCGATGCAAGGGATGAGATTGTATTATGGGATGAAAACAAAATGTATATTTATACTCAGGACAGACCTTGCGAAATCACTGACAAGGAGTATATTCCGGAAAAATATCCGCACTGTAACTTCTCAAACTATCGCGGTGAATTTTCCTATCCAAGATGGAGGGAAAAAGACTCGAAATAATGTAAATACTTGTGTTACTATCCCTTGAGTCTTTTGAAAAACAAACAGGGGGGATTGTTTTTCGGCTTAACATAGTAACTCTCGCATTTTTGAAAAGCTGGTAGATACACTACCAGCTTTTCTGATTAGAAATTAATCTGGAAATAGAAATTCAAAGCTTTATATAAATATTGCACTGGAATCAACAGCATGCTATTGTATATAATAAAACTAATAATTGGATAAACCATTCAATCAAAAAAAGATGGATCGAAGGGTACATCGCAAAGACCTTTAATAAAATATAGGGAGCTGATAAAATGCGTGAAATAGCAAAGAACCTTACAGATCTTATTGGAAAAACACCAATGTTGGAGTTGACAAACTACAATGCAAAAAATCAGTTAGAAGCTACATTAATAGCCAAACTTGAATTGTTTAATCCTGCTTCAAGTGTAAAAGACAGAATTGGTTATGCAATGATAAAGGATGCCGAGGATAAGAATCTTATTCAAAAAGGCGATGTTATCGTAGAACCAACAAGTGGTAATACAGGTATTGGCCTTGCATTCGTTTGTGCCGCCAGAGGATATCGTTTGATTCTAACCATGCCTGATACAATGAGTCAGGAAAGACGGGATCTTCTTAAAGCTTTAGGAGCAGAACTTGTTCTTACCCCAGGCGCTGAAGGGATGGATGGTGCTATCAAGAAGGCAAAAGAACTTGCAGCTTCTATTCCAAACTCCTTTATACCACAGCAATTTTCTAACCCCGCAAATCCTGAGGTTCATAGAAAAACAACAGCAGAGGAAATATGGGCAGATACTCAGGGGATGGTTGATATATTTGTTGCTGGTGTAGGTACTGGTGGTACTGTCACAGGGGTTGGTGAAGTGCTGAAACAACGCAAGCCTAATGTAAAAATAGTTGCAGTGGAGCCATTGGATTCGGCTGTATTATCAGGTGGATCGAAGGGACCGCATAAAATTCAAGGTATTGGAGCTGGCTTCGTTCCCGATAATTATAATGGCAATATTGTGGATGAAGTTTTTAAGGTTAAAAACGAAGATGCTTTCGAAACATCAAGGAAACTTGCAAGGACAGAGGGGTTGTTAGTAGGCATATCATCAGGTGCAGCAGCATTTGCTGCAACAGTAATTGCAAAAAGACCTGAAAACAAAGGTAAGATGATTGTAGCCCTTCTTCCAGATTCGGGAGAAAGGTATTTATCAACTGGTTTGTTTACAGACTAAAAGTAACATACATTTTATCAGATGTTTTTTTTTATAAGATGCTTCTATGGTAATGGAGCATGACGTCGGTGCGTTCTGGTGATTAATTAGCAAGCAGGTTATAGATTATTGCTGTAATTATTAGCTTAGCTAGTAATCATAAAAAAGTAATAACATAATCTATAGTTACAGATTAAGGCTGTATATTATAAGCTTGTTTAAAATCACTGGTACGCACCTTTAGTATCATATTTAATTCACGACTGGAGTTAAAGTCTTAATATTTTTGGTCTATTATTTTTGCAAAAAGCAAAAGATTGTCTTTTTGGTTTAGTTCTGGATTTTGCAAAACGAAAATAAATAAAGTGCTAAGAATATCTCCAAGCTTTTTCCCGGGCTTAAATCCAGTAGATATGAGGTCAGTTCCATTTATGGCCATGTTCGAAAAGCTTATACAATGTTTCTCAGTAAGTATTTCCCTTAGAGATTTCTCAATCTTTATAATATCTTCTTTATTATTTTCCAAAACTTTCATTATATCCAATGCATAAGTAAAAAGATCTTGCCCGAAATCAGATAAAGCCTTACGTAATAAAAAGTAATTATTTGGCAGAGGTTTATTTATGAGTTTTGAAATTCCGAGTATATCTCTTTTTAGATTATTACTCATTTTGAGGCTGGAGCAATTTAATCTAATATCTTCTATATCCTCAAGACCCGTCAGCTTGAAAAATGCCGCCCATCTTGAGGCAAGTTCTTCTGGAGTTTTTTTAAGGTATGTTAAATCGGGTATACATGGAAAGTTAGTCGGAAAAATGTAACTATATAAGCCTGTAGTAAATATTTTACCAAGGCATTCAGGATAGGGTGAAAGCATGATGCCATTTAGTTCTAATAGTATTCTTTCACGACTTATATCTTTTATATTTTCTGATAGTGTTTCTATAGCATTTAAAGTTTTTTCTTCAATGGAAAAATTAAACCTTGATTGAAAACGAATTGCGCGTAGCATCCTTAAAGCATCTTCATCAAACCTTTCTTTTGGATGACCCACAGTCCTTATAATTCCTTTTTTTATATCACCAGAACCATCGAAGGGATCAATAATGCCTTGCTTGGGATGATAAGCCATTGCATTAATTGTAAAATCTCGCCTTTGTAAGTCTTCTACCAATGAATTAGAAAAAAAGACATTGTCAGGATGTCTACGATCTGTATAAATTGATTCAACTCTAAAAGTTGTGACTTCAAAAGGTTTATTATCTACAAAAACCGTAACGGTACCATGCGCTATACCAGTAGGAATACTTTTCTCAAATAGTTTCTGTACCTGTTTTGGGTGGGCAGACGTGCATATGTCATAGTCTTCAGGCTTTATACCAAGAAGCATATCTCTAATACAGCCACCAACAATATAGGCTTTATGTCCATGATTTTCTAAAATATCTATTATTGTAAGTACATCGCTGGGTATTTCAAATATCATAAAACCTCCAACACAGCAACACAAGAACACAAGGGGACGGTTCTTTTGTGCTCCCCGGAACACAAGGGGACGGTTCTTTTGTGCTCTCCGTGAACTGTTCCCATCAGAGAATACATGGGGATAGTTCTTTTGTTTTCCCTCACACAGTGTTTCCCATGTGATATATTTTAAATTATTAAATGAGATGATGCAAACAAACTTAAACAAAAGTAATACCATTAATATTGCCCNGCTTATAGCGTTTTTGACTTTAAATTTTTGCTGTGATACTCTGAACGTAAAAAAAGTAAGTATATATCATAAATACCAGCCATATTATGCGAAGTAGCGTAGTTATTTAGTCCAAATAGATGGAAGCAGAGGACATAGTATAAGTCCCTAATGTAACTTTCAAAGGAGATGATACCATGAGTTATAGAAAATGGATTAAAATAAGTATCTATTTCTTTCTTATTGTTACAATAATCGTCACCTTACAGAGAACTATCACTTTTGCAAATGATGCAGTATTGGGTATGACTCCAGAAGGCGTATATCCTATAACTCAATCTGATATTGTGATGATTTCTGAAGAAATCCATATTCAATTGTTTGATAGAACCAATGCAAAAGTAACTTGTNGTTTTGATTTCCAAAACTTTGGAGATGCACAAACTGTATTAATGGGATTTCCAGCAGAATTGAATGAGTTTGGTGAGTTGACTCCGCCCGAGGCTTTTTGGGCACATAATTTTACCGCTCGAGATGAAAATGGTGATCTTGAGGTCTCTTTAGTGGATACCATTCCCAACCCACCCCTTAAAGAAATAAACCATATGGAAAAATACAACAAATGGTATAGCTTTTCAGTGGATTTTGCCAGTAATGAAGTAAAGACCTTGCATCATTCTTATGATATTTCCATTCCTTATGATTCAATGGGCAATATCTATGTGGGTTATGTCCTGGAGACC
>JGI24708J26588_10001468_pt1 | contig 18703 bp, 18 predicted proteins | sample BioPla1DNA2_FD_26588 | JGI IMG/M metagenome (IMG submission 26588) | reverse complement strand
TATGCATTTAGCAAAATGCTGTTAGCTATGATGTATTATGTATTAAGCAAATACTGTTAGCTAGGATGGATTTACCTAAGAGGTATTATCTAAGAAGCATTTGTTAATGATGCAGTTATCAAGAAGCATTGACCTAAGATACAGAATAGGAACCGTTACGAAGAAGAGTGGTACCACGGAAGAGGATTTCCTTTCGTCTCATATACAGGTTAGGATAACTAACTAAAGGATATGGGTCGGGAGGTTTTTTATTTATCAGAAAGTTCTTGAAACTTTTCAAATTAAATAAAAACTTTGTGCAGGTGCACACTTAGACATATGGTAATTATTANTTTATGAATGCTTTCGGATATTTATAAGAACTAAGAATTTTAAATTATAGGAGGAGTTTCTATGTCAACACCTTATAATCATAAGGAAATTGAAAAGAAGTGGAGAAAGTACTGGGAGGATCATCCAGTTAATGTGAATGACGGAAAAAAAGAAAAATACTACTGCCTTGATATGTTTCCTTACCCTTCAGGTAGTGGGCTCCATGTAGGACACTGGAGAGGTTATGTAATTAGTGATGTTTGGAGCCGTTATAAGTTATTGAATGGATATTATATCATTCATCCCATGGGTTGGGATGCCTTTGGACTTCCAGCTGAAAACTATGCCATAAAAATGGGAGTACACCCAAGCAAATCTACGGCTGAGAATATTGCAAATATAAAGAAACAGATGAATGAAATCTCAGCGATTTATGATTGGGATATGGAAGTCAATACAACAGATCCCAATTTCTACAAATGGACCCAATGGATCTTTGTAAAAATGTTTAAAGCAGGTCTGGCATACGAAAAGGAAATGCCAATCAATTGGTGTCCTTCCTGTAAGACAGGTCTTGCAAATGAAGAAGTTGTAAATGGGGAATGTGAACGTTGTGGTTCCACCGTTTCAAAGAAAAATCTTAAGCAATGGATGTTAAAAATTACAAAGTATGCAGAGCGTTTGCTGGAAGATTTGAACAAATTGGATTGGCCTGAGAAGGTAAAGAAAATGCAGTCCGATTGGATTGGCAAAAGCTATGGTGCAGAGGTGGATTTTGCTGTTGATGGTACAGATAAATCCATCCGTGTATATACCACGAGACCAGACACCTTATATGGAGCTACCTTTATGGTACTAGCTCCGGAGCATGCCATGGCCAAGGAATTGGCAACTAAGGAACAGGAAGCTGCCGTAGAGGAATACATTTTTAAAGCCTCCATGAAATCTTCTGTAGACCGTTTGCAGGATAAGGATAAAACAGGGGTATTTACTGGTAGCTATGCAATTAATCCATTGACCAAGAAACCAATTCCAATTTGGTTGTCTGATTATGTATTAGCAGATTACGGTACAGGAGCAATTATGTGTGTTCCTGCCCATGATGATAGAGACTTTGAGTTTGCTAAGAAATTTGATATTCCCATTGTTCAGGTTATCTCCAAGGATGGAAAGGAGGAGCCAGAATTAACCCAGGCTTATACAGAGCCAGGCATCATGATCAATTCCGGTGAATGGAATGGCATGAATTCCGAACAGGCGAAAGAAGAAGTACCTGATTCACTAGAAAAAATGGGAATTGGGAAAAAGACGGTTAACTATAAACTCCGTGACTGGGTATTCTCAAGACAACGGTATTGGGGAGAGCCGATTCCGATTATTCATTGTGAACATTGTGGATCAGTGCCAGTTCCTGAAGAAGAGCTACCTCTATTATTACCAGAAGTAGAAAAATATCAACCCACGGGTACCGGGGAATCCCCCTTGGCAGATATTCATGATTGGGTAAATACCACTTGCCCTCAATGTAAGAAACCAGCGAAAAGAGAAACCAATACCATGCCTCAATGGGCCGGATCTTCTTGGTATTTCCTAAGATATGTGGATAATAAGAATGATAAGGAGTTAGTTTCTAAGGATAAAGCGAAGGAGTTCTTACCTGTTGATATGTACATTGGTGGTGTAGAGCATGCAGTACTACATTTGCTATATTCTAGATTCTATACAAAATTCCTATACGATATCGGGGTAGTGGATTTTGATGAACCTTTTATAAAACTATTTAACCAAGGTATGATCGGAAAAAATGGTGCTAAAATGAGTAAATCCAAGGGCAACGTTGTTTCTCCGGATGATTTGGTTAGAGATTATGGCTGCGACTCCTTAAGAATGTACGAATTATTTGTAGGACCACCGGAACTAGATTCTGAATGGGATGACAGGGGTATCGATGGAGTATATCGTTTTATCAACCGTTTCTATAACTTGATTATGGATAATAAGGATAAGAGTGTTAATCCATCTGCTGATATGGAGAAGCTTCGTCACCGTATGATTTATGACATCACCACCCGTTTGGAAAGCTTTAGTTTAAATACTGTAGTTTCTGGCTTCATGGAATATAATAATAAAATGATTGATCTGGCAAAGAAAGCTGGAGGAATTGATAAAGAAACTCTAGAGACAGCAGTGATTTTATTAGCTCCATTTGCCCCTCATGTGTCTGAGGAATTATGGTCTCAATTGGGTCACGAAACTTCTGTCTTTTCTAATACATGGCCAAAATATGATGAGGAAAAGATGAAGGACAGTGAGATTGAAATTGCGGTACAGGTTAACGGTAAAGCCAAGGGTACCATCATGATTGCTGTAGATGCGAAAAAAGAGGAAGTAATTGCTATTGCAAAGGAAGCAGTAGCCGATAAAATGAATGGAAACATAGTAAAAGAGATTTATGTACCTGGAAAAATTGTTAACCTTGTGGTTAGGTAGAGGGTAATTATACAAAAATAGTAAATAATAAATAGAGAAAGAGGCAATAGTTTGACCTTAAAGTCCATCGAAAAGAAAAATTAAGGGATTTACTATGGCCTCTTTATCATTTACATTAAAATTGTATGATAATTTAAAAAAATTCTATCATTTCTAGCATTTTAATGGTAAAATAATCTATAATAAAGTAGATGAATACTATCTATTATTACAAAAACAATTTGACAAGCATTATGACTACTGGACAGTGTTATTTACAATTCTACTCTAGTTTAGGGGGTTTTGTTTCATGAAACTATTTACGAAGTTTACGAAGAAGGATTTATGGAATATACCAAATATTTTATGCTACATTCGTTTCCTTCTAATTCCTGTATTTATTTCTCTATATATCAAGGAGGCTTATAAACAGGCGGCAATCGTTGTTTTAATATCAGGACTAACCGATTTTTTAGATGGATTTGTAGCAAGAACATTTCACATGGTAACGGAATTTGGGAAACTGATTGATCCCTTAGCAGATAAACTCACCCAGGCATCTTTGATTTTTGTACTTGTTGTAAGAATTAAATGGATGTTTCTTTTGCTGATATTATTCGTCATCATGCAGTTGTTTATGTTATTTGCTGGCTTGATTATGTTAAAAAAGGGTAAGAAACTAAATGGTGCAAAATGGTTTGGAAAAGTATCCACTACCGTTTTTTATGCGGTGATGCTAGTATTAGTAGCTCTTCCAAATTTGACTACTAATATACAAAATATCTTGATGTTGGTATGTGGGGCGTTTTTATTATTATCTTTTCTTTTATACATCAACGAATATGTTAAAATGTACCGAGCCTTAGATAAGAATGAGGAGATTATGGATGGAGTTAAATAAAAATACCATTAAAAAATAATGGGGATTATAACTTTTGCAGTTCTACTATTGGTGGGTGCCCAGCGCTTTGATGTGGTGCTATATTTTGTTCAATACCTATTTGGATTGATTTCCCCCTTTGTCTTGGGAGCTGCCATAGCCTTTATTTTAAATGTACCCATGAGAGGGATCGAAAACAAACTTTTGTCTAAGATAAAAAAATTAAAAAATCCGAAAGTAAAACGTACTTTTAGTTTATTACTAACTTTATTATTGATGACTGGAATTATCTTTCTTGTGGCTTTTCTGATCATTCCAGAGGTGGGACGAACAATTCAAGTCATCGTCTATGAAAAGTTTCCGGATTTTATCGAAAGAATACAAAGAGAGTATTCCGATTTGTTAGTACAGTATCCAGAGATTTTAGAGTATCTTGATAATTATGAGCTGGATTGGAAACAAATTGGTGAAGGCATTGTTAATTTTATGAGAAACAGTGGTACTAGTATGTTACAATCCACATTTGGTATAGCTTCTTCTATCTTGGGCGGAGTAATTAATTTCTTTTTAGGATTTATTTTTGCTATTTACATCCTAATTCAAAAGGAAAGATTAGGAAGGCAAATCAAGAAATTATTCTATGCGTATTTACCGAAAAAAGTTACCGATAAGTTCCTAAGTATATGCTCTTTATCATCAAAAACATTTTCCAGCTTCTTATCGGGACAGTGTGTAGAAGCAGTTATCTTAGGTCTTATGTTCTTTTTTACCTTAAGTATTCTTCGCTTTCCCTATGCCTTGCTAATCGGGGTGGCGATAGGATTTCTTGCTCTAATACCGATCTTTGGAGCTTTTGTTGGTTGTTTTATTGGAGCCTTTTTAATCATTATTGTTGACCCTATTAAGGCATTTTGGTTTTTGATTATTTTCCTGATCATTCAACAGATTGAGGGAAATCTGATTTATCCTAGGGTTGTTGGAAGTTCTGTTGGATTACCTTCTATGTGGGTCTTGGTAGCGGTAACCATTGGAGGTAATATTATGGGAGTAGCCGGTATGTTAATCTTTATACCAATGACTTCTGTTATATATACCTTAACTAGAGAAGCAGTAAACCATCGCCTAAAAAAGAAAAAATTGTTGTGTAATTGAGTTATAGTCTACAAAATATATACGGGTATACAGATAGCATCCTCAGATTCATATCTGTATGCCCGTTTTAAATTTTGATCTTTTCTTTCTTTTTATCTATTTAGATTTAACATCATCGCCTTTATCATTTCAAATTGTTTTTTTTGTTTTCCCGTCATATTCCTAGTTAGAATATCAATCATCATTTCGTTTTCATCTTTCGTAAAGGTAAGATTTTGATCTTGAAGTTTTTTATTGGTGCTCATGATTAATGGCAATAATTGCTCCATAGGTTTTCCTTCGGCTTCTTTTACCAGCTCCATTAAAATAGCTATTTTTCTTGGATCAATATTTCTAGATTTGTTATGAAAGGATGCATCCGGCATCGTAATCACTCCTTATCATCATGGGGGTTGTTATTATCATCATATGATAAATTTTTAAAAAGCATGCTTAAGTTTTGATAGCTACCTTTCTTATCTGGGGGCATCATTGCTTCTAGCATTTTATACATATTCTGGTACCCGGTGTCATCCGAGGGTGGAAAGTTGGATTGTTCCTTAGGAAGGGGAAAGGGATTATTTTCACTCTGATGTTCTGTTTCAAGACTTTTATTGTAATTTTCGTTTTCAAGGTTTTTATTATAAGGTCCTGTTTCAAGATTTTTATTGTAATGTTCTGTTTCAAAACTTTTATCATAAGGTTCGGTTTCAAGACTTTTATTGTAATGTTCGATTTCAAGATTTTCATTCTGATGTTCTATTTCATGACTATTCTTATAAGGTTCTGTATTAAAATCTTCCTTATGATCTTTTGCTTCTAAAGTTTTTTTATGATAATTGGCTACATTATGTAAATCCTTTTCCTCTTGATCCTTGTTTAGGAATTTACTGATTTGAGGATCCTTTATTAAAGTTTCATATTCATCTCCAGCGATTTCTTTCAAAAAGGCATCAAAATCAAATCTTGAATTTTCTGCTTCATCGGAATCTCTATCTTCAGTTTCCGAAGAGTAATCCTCTGTTTGCTTCTGGTATGGAGGCTCAGAATCATCGGCTTCATAATCATCATTATTAAAACCATCAAATGAGAAACCGCCCATTTCTTCCATGGTCTTCATGAGATCCATATATTTTTTGTAATTCTCAAACATACGTCTGGCATTAAAAAACCCCAAGATTTGGTCTACAATAGCTTTTTCGTGACCGTAACATAAAGGCCGGATGGCATTGAGCATCCCTTCGGCATCTATTTCACTTTGTTCATAGTCACAGGCAGCTAAATCTTTTGNTTTAGAAATAGCATGAAAGCTGCCCATGAAATCGAGCAGCTTGGCTAATAAATCCATGGTAGGCTTTGTTTTATAATCGAAATAAGGCAAGGCAGCCTTTAAAATCTTTGCTGAGTGTATGTAGTTAAGATTTGCCATAGCTTCCCCTGTGTTCTATGTACTCAATACAGTATATTCAAGGGAGAAATAATCATGCAATTTTATAGAAATAGAAAATTGACTACAAAATAGAAAAATAACTGCAAAATGAAAAAGTAACTGCAAAATGGAAAAAGGAAAGTAATTGCTACAAAAAAAAGAGACAGTAAAAAAGAGACTGTTGTTAGATAGAAAAGATGCTAGTGATGATAAGGAAGAAAATCTTTTGAAAATCTTCTTATAGATTAGGTGGTTTAAAGGAAGAGAAGCTTTTGAAAATCTTCTTATAGATTAGGTGGCTATAAGAAAGAAAATCATATGAAAATCTTCTTATAGATGAAGTGGCTATAAGGAAGAAAATCATATGAAATTCTTCTTAAAGTTTAAGTGATTTTAAGCAAGGATGCTTATAAAATTCTTATTAATTGGGATAGTTTAAATTTTCATCCTTTATATGATATAGTATCTCATCNAGAAAACTTTTTGCATATTCTTTGGCAAGGCTTAGGTTCATGTCGGAATAATTACCGCAATTTTCTGGGGTAGCCCCTGGGATGTCCCCTTCAAAGTCCCTTATGAACTCAAACATTTCCACAATTAAGGGAAGGATCTCCTTGGATGTATAATCACCGCCAAGTAGGAGATAAAATCCAGTTCGACAGCCCATTGGTCCAAAATAAATAATCTTTTCTTCGTACTCTTTATGGTTTCTCAGAAAAGTTGCACCTAGATGTTCTATGGTATGAACTTCACCGGTATTCATCACCGGGTCAAAATTAGGTCTGGTCATTCGAATATCAAAAGTGGTAATGATTTCATTCCCTAGTTTATCTTTTCTTGATACGTAGATACCAGGAAGTAATTTCATATGATCAATTGTAAAACTTGCAATCTGTTTCATCTTTTATTCCCTTCTTTCATCAAATCTAAATCATCTTGTTTATTATGTTTCCCTGATAATTGATTTCTTCAATTCTCAGTGGCTTGTTTTTTATTAATAATCGAATTATACCATAAATCATATCATATGTATCCATTTTATTATGATACGTTCATTTCCATGGTTTTGATAAACACTTGACCAGGTGGAAGATATTGACTTATTTCTCAGTAAGTTTTATTATAATGATATTAGACATATTCAGATATAAATTTACAAAAAATACCATGATAAACTATTTTTGATAAATTGAAGGACTAAGTGATAAGTTTTTGCTGGATCATTGAAAATAATTAGTCAATGATAAACGAATTGGATGGATGAATTACTAAGAGCTAAGTTTGTCATGGATTATAACATTACACATATCTTACATTTATTTATGAGAGAACGAGGAGTTATCAAATTGAGAATCGGTGTTTGTGATGATGAAAGTATTATCCGTAAGGAACTCATGGAATTTTGTGAAAAGTTTAGAAGTAGTAATCTTATCGATTTTGAATTAGTGCAATTTTCCTCCGGTAACGATTTGTTAAAATATAAGGAGCCGATCGATATCTTGTTTTTAGATATCCAGATGAAGGGAATTAATGGATTAAGAACGGCACTAAAAATCCGAGAAACAAATGATAGCATGATTATTATCTTTGTAACGGGTTACCGAGCATTTTGGCAGGAGGGCTATAAGGTAAGGGCATTTCGATATTTATTGAAGCCCTTAAAAGAAACTGATTTTATGATTGCCCTCGGGGATGCTATTAATGATTTATATAAAAACAGTAAAATGGTTTTGGGTAAGGACGGTAATTTTTTCTTTATTCATTTAAAGGACATTCTCTATATAGAATGTGGGAATCGATCTACTTTGGTTAGAACCAAAACCAACTGTTTTGAAAGTGTTATGACAATGACGGAATGGGAAAAGTTATTGGACAATGGAGATTTTTATCGAGTTCATAAATCCTATATCGTAAATATGTATTACATTGACAAAATAGACGATAAGGTGACCATGGATAATGGAGAATTGGTTGAAGTCTCTGTCCGTCAAAGAGCTAAATTTAAAAAGGCATGCAAAGAATTTAGAAAGAGAAATGCAAGATAAGGTGGAAGTATGAGTTACAGTGCAAGTGATCTAATGCTTTATTATTTCATTGATTTGATTAAATTACTGATTATTATTGGTTGGATAATGGGATTTTCTTTTAAGAAAAATAAAGCTTTATTGGTTATTACTCTAGTACCAGTGATTGTAATACACCTATTAAGTCAATTCAATCTCAATGATAATAAGGATTTGGTGGAAAGTATTCTGCCAATTACTTTATTATTGGTTCTTTTATTTCTTATTCAAGAAAAAATCATTAGAAAATTACTTTTTATAACATTAGCCTATATAATGGCTATGTTTTTGGATATCTGTGTATCTGCTGTATTTTCTATTCGATATAATATGACTTTAGAGTATATTTCAGATAGTCGAAGCCTTTATCTTGCCTGTAATTCTCTCAGTGTCCTAATAGTTGCTATGGTTGGGATGTTCCTGAAATTGAGAAAAAGAGATTTTTTAACGAAACGTATTACTGCTAGAATTTATGCCTTGTTAATTTCCGGAGCATTTGTAGGTGTGTTTTATATTTCTGGTCTTATAATAACGAAAATACCAGGAACGGAGGAAAAAGCACGAAACACCATATTAATTATCATTATTATGGTTTGTGTAATCTATTTTACAGTTTGTTTTATGTTGGTTTATATTTCAGAATCAAGGGATCGCTTCAAAGCCCTATCCCAGATCAATCAAGCAGTCATTGAAGCACAGCAAAGGTATTATATTTTATCCAATGAAAAACAACAGGAGATAAGAAGTATCCGCCATGAGATGAGAAACCATATATTCTGTATTAGTAGTCTCTATAATCAAAATAAGAAGACTGAATTGGAAAAGTATCTAAATGAATTAATTGAACAAACGAAAATGTTACCGGAGCTCTTTGATACTGGTAATGATATTGTAAACGCCATCTTAAATGATGCTCAAAGTAGATATCAGAAGGATGGAATTAATATCCTTCTGGAGGGGGGATTTCCGGAAAACTTACATATCACATCCATGGATTTGTGTACTATTTTTGCCAATGCTATAAATAATGCTGTGGAGGCAATTTTAAGTGCTAATCAGGATATGAAAAAGCAAAGTAGTATCCAGGTTAAAATCCGAAGTTTTAAAGAGGATTTATTTATCGATATTTCAAATCCAGTATTTAAAAATGTAAATATTATAAATGGAAGATTAATCACCACAAAAGAGGATAAAGATTATCATGGTTTTGGTACAGAAAATATGAGAAAGAAGGTTTTAAAGTACCAAGGGACAATCGATTTTCTTTGTGAGGACAATCTATTTACGGTTGAAATACATATGAAAAACATACCGATTAAGGAATAAAAATTGACTAGAAAATTGAAAAACAACGTTCATACCTTAAAAAGCGACGTTGATGTCGTGCTTCGTTGTAGGGGCTATGGTTACATGCTTAAATGGCATTGTAACCATAGTCCTTTTTCTATTCTGTAATGGAAGTTTTAAGGAGGTATGTATATGTATCAATCTTTAAGCTTTATTATTCATTGGATGAAAAGACTACTTGGGTTATATGATTAATGACATGATGGTAAAGTGTATATTGGGGAATATATACGATACATAAAAAAGGTTTCCTTGTTAGATGGGGCTGGATAGGAGGATGGTCCGATGCCAGCCTCGATGCATTTTGAAATTTATAATTGTTTCATATAAATATGCCTGTGGGTAGATAAAATGAAATTGATCTATTTATTCTACAAATTAAATTTTAAGAAATATAAAAAAGATTATTTTTTAATATTCATATCAATTTTAGTATCAGAATTAATTGTATTAATTTTGTTTCATATATTAAAGAATCTATTAATAAGCTGTGAAGAATATAATTCTTTGTTCCAATATATTCACAATAGGCTAAATGCCATATTAATATTAATTATTATCACAGAGATTGCTTTTTTGATTGGAGTTATTACTCGAATTGTTCGGATGATGAAATTAGATTATTTTATGATAAAGATAAAAGGTAATGAAATGAAACATATTTGCTTGCTGATATCAATGCAGGCTACAGTTATAATTAGTATGACCATATTCATGGGTATGGTTTATAAATTATTCCAAAAACTTATATTAAAATACTTAGTGTTTTAACCTCTTGGATTAAGTTAAAAAATACGATATTCTATAAGAATCTGACAATTAAATTATTTCATTAATTTCGGGGGGGACATATTTATATATAGGGAGTGACTGATTTACTTTTATATCAGCCACTCCTGTTTTTGTTTGTTAGAAAAATTAAAGTAAGTTATAATATATGAACATTTTTTTCTGGTGTGGAGAGATATAGGAATGGGGTTGACATCTATTGATAAAAAAGGATAATATAATCATTAGAATCATTGGAGCGTAAATAGAATATTTTAGTTCTCCAAAATATACTAGATAAGGATAGAAGAATATGTACGATGGTGTTATTTTTGATTTAGACGGAACATTATGGAATTCTACTACCGAGGTAGCCTATGCCTTTAACAAGGTGGTAAAGGAGAAACATCCAGAGATTACCGATGAAATCACTGTGGAGAAATTACAATCCCTGTTTGGTAAACCATTGGATGAAATCGCTGTAAAATTGTTTCTCAGTGTAAGCGAAGAACATGCAATTGAAGTAATGAGGGAATGCTGTGAATACGAATGCAGATACCTAGCGGAGCATGGGGCAATTCTTTATGATGGTTTAGAGGATACTTTAAAAGCCTTGCAAAAGAAATACAAACTTTTTATCGTAAGTAATTGTCAAGATGGTTATATTGAGTGCTTTTTTGAAGCATATCCACATCTGCAACAATATTTTACGGATTATGAATGCCCAGGTAGAACTGGAAAGTTCAAAGCGGACAATATTCGCTTAGTGATTGAAAGGAACAAGTTAGAGAATCCTATTTATGTGGGAGATACCCAGGGCGATGCAGATGCTTGTAAAGAAGCCGAGGTTGCTTTTATCTTTGCTAGATATGGTTTTGGAAATGTGCAAGAATATGAGAGGGCAATTGATTCCTTAGGAGAATTGTTAGAAATATTAGCCTAGTATTACTTTAAATCAGATATGGGTCTACGAAATATAATAAGTTAGGATGTGGGAAAATGTTAGATGGTAAGAAATCACTGTTCAGTGGTATGCAGGCTACTGGTACCCTGACATTGGGAAATTATTTGGGAGCATTAAAGAACTGGGTGGATTTAGAGGATGAGTATGAGTGCTTTTATTGTGTTGTTGATTTGCATTCCATCACAGTTCGACAAAATCCAGCGGAACTTAGAAAAAGAGCAAGAGATTTATTGACCTTATATATTGCAGCAGGTTTGAATCCAGAAAAGAATTGTATCTACTATCAATCTCATGTTAGTGCCCATTCGGAACTAGCTTGGATTTTAAATTGTTTTACTTATATGGGCGAATTAAATCGAATGACTCAATTTAAGGATAAATCCAAAAAGCATGCGGATAATATTAATGCTGGTTTATTTACCTATCCTGTTTTAATGGCTGCGGATATTCTTTTATTCCAATCCGATGTTGTACCCGTTGGATCCGATCAGAAACAGCATCTGGAAATCACTAGGGATATCGCAGAGCGTTTTAACTCTATTTATGGAGATGTATTTACCATACCGGAACCTTATATCGGAAAAGTAGGAGCCCGTATTATGAGTCTTCAGGAGCCTTCCAAGAAAATGTCTAAGTCGGATGAGAATCCCAATGCCAGCATCTATCTGATGGATGATCCTGATACCATTATTCGTAAATTTAAACGAGCAGTTACGGACTCCGATAATGAGATTCGTTATTCAGAAGAGAAACCAGGAATTCGTAATCTGATTGACATCTATAGTTCTGCTACTGGTAAAACGATACCTGAGATTGAGAAGGAATTTGCTTCCTCTGGATATGGTGATTTTAAACTAGCGGTTGGAGAAGCGGTTGTAAGCTTACTGAAACCAATCCAAGATAAATTTGCTGAACTATCCAAGGATAAAGCTTATATTAATAGTATTATTAAGAACAATGCAGATAAAGCAAATTATTATGCAAACAAGACCTTACGTAAGGTACAGAAAAAGGTTGGTTTTCCAGAAAGAATTCGCTCTTAATTAGAAAGGGAATATGAATGAAAATAGTTTTTTTAGAAACGGATACATTAGGGGATGATGTTGATTTATCACCCTTTGACAAGCTGGGAGAGGTGATAAAGTATCCTGCATCCAACCGAGAGCAGTGTGCCAGTCGTATCAGTGATGCCGATATCATAATCGTGAACAAGGTTCCTATGTATGAGAAAACCTTATCCCAGGCAAAAAATCTTAAGCTGATTTGTATAACCGGAACCGGTACCAATATTGTGGATTTTGACTATACCAATGCCAGAAAGATTGCAGTTGCCAATGTTAAAAGTTATTCTACACAGTCAGTAATTCAGCATACCTTTGCCTTGTTCTTTTATTTATATGAGAAATTAAGCTATTATGATAATTTCGTTAAGTCAGGGGACTACATCCGATCCGATATCTTTAGCCATTTTACCATGAAATTTCATGAGCTTTACGGTAAGACTTGGGGAATTATCGGGCTAGGAGAAATCGGTAGGGGAGTAGCGGAAGTAGCAAAACTTTTTGGCTGTAAGATTATTTATTATTCTACCTCAGGTAAAAATCAAAATCCCAACTATGAACAAGTAGATTTGGATACTTTACTCGAGACTTCCGATGTGGTATCCATCCATGCACCCCTTAATGATAAAACGAGAGATTTAATAAATGAAAATGAGCTAAGGAAGATGAAAAAAAGCGCTATCCTATTAAATCTTGGTCGAGGACCCATACTTAATGAAGATGCCTTGGCAAAAGCTTTAAAAGAAGATTGGATCGCAGGAGCAGGACTGGATGTCTTGACCAAAGAACCTATGGTGGCAAGCAATCCCTTGTTTGAGATTAAAGATAGTACCAAACTGATTATCACACCCCATATTGCCTGGGCTACTGTGGAAGCTAGAAAGCGAGTAACGGAAGAAGTTTATAAGAACATTCTTGCTTTCTTAAATGGGGAAGAAAGAAATATCGTTAGAAGTTAGTTTTTTATAGGACCCAAATAAATAAGGGGAACACAGATATTATTATTTTCATATCTGTGTTCCCCTTTTAATTATGCCAGTGACATCTTTTAATTTTTCAGAGCCCCTTTCAATTTTGCAAGCTTTCTTTCACTTTTACAATTGACATCTTTAATCTTGCAATTGACATCATACAATTTTACAAGTAGCCTCTTTTGATTACGCCGATGCTATCTTCTGATTAAGTATATTATCATCTGATTATGCCACACTATCATCTGATTATGCCATGCTGTCNTCTGATTATGCCAATACTATCTTCAAATCTTTAATAGCTTTATAATCTCTTTATTCTCCAAAATTAGATTTTACTTCATTCCATTTATCAATATAGAGTGATTCGATTTTTTCTCCAAGATAATTGTAAGCAGTGCATCGATCCAAAATATCTTGACCTGGGAAGGCTATAATACTATTTTTGATTTCTTTATCAGTAATCATTTCTCTTGCTACACTGTTTGGTGTAGAGTAGGTGATGTATTCAAAATTCATTAAGGCAATTTCAGCGTCGCACATAAAGTTGATAAAGGCTTCTGCATTTTCTTTGTTTTTGCTGTTTTTAGGAATAACCCAACCATCAATCCAAACATTAGAGCCTTCTTTAGGTACTACATATTCTAAATCCGGATTTTCTCTTTGGGTATANATGGCTTCTCCGGAATAGATGACACCAATGGCAGCTTCTCCACCAATCATTTTATCCCGAACCTGATCTACAACATAGGCTTGCACCAAGGGGTATTGTTCTAATAAGAGAATTTTAGCCTCTTCTAGTTGTGCCTCATCTTTGGAATTAATATCATATCCCAAATAGGAAAGAGCAACAGCAAAGGCATCACGAACGCTATCAATCATCAGGATCTCGCCGGAATATTTTTCATCAAAGAGAACACCCCAACTATCGATGGGCTCATCCACCATAGTTTTGTTATAAAGGATACCTAGGGTACCCCAGCAATAAGGTACACTGTATTTGTTGCCAGGATCGAAGGCTTCTGCACTTTTTAAATAGGCAGGGTCGATATTTTTTAAATTGGGTACATTGTCAAAATTAATTTCAGCGAGTAAATCCTCTTCAATCATTTTTTGTATCATATANTCAGAAGGGCANACTACATCATACTGAACNGCATTAGCTTTAATCTTTGGATACATTTCTTCATTTTGCTCAAATTCATCATACACAACGGTAATNCCCGTTTCTTTTTCAAATAACTTGATTACTTCTGGGTCAATATATTCNCCCCAGTTATAAACATAGACTTTTTCCCCACCTTTATCACAGCCAGTCATAAGGCCAATGGNGGTAATCATTATTGCAAGGCAGATTAATAATTTTTTCATTGTATTCACCTCTGTTTTCATTATTTATTTTTTATAGTAGCTTTATCCGCATTCTTTCTATTAACTAATATTAATAGGATTAATACGGTAAAAAACATTAAAGTTGAGAGGGCATANATTTCCGGTTTGATACCCTTTCTAACNTCTGTATATATTTTTGTAGATAAGGTATTGATTTCTGGCCCCTTAGTAAAATGAGTGATTACGAAATCATCCAATGACATAGTAAATGCTAAGAAAAAGCCAGATAATACACCGGGAAAAATATCCGGTAAAATTACTTTAAAAAATGCATATACAGGAGAAGCACCCAAGTCCAGAGCTGCTTCAAAGGTATTGGGATTTAACTGTCGTAGCTTAGGGATAACACTTAGTATTACATATGGAATATTAAAGGTTATATGTGCTAGTAATACGCTAGTAAATCCCAGGGTATAATTTAACGCTACGAAAATCAACATTAGAGATATTCCAGTAACAATATCTGCGTTCAGCATGGGGATATTGGTTACTGCCATCATAATGGTACGGGGTACTTTTTTCATATTGTTGATTGCTATGGCAGCGGCAGTTCCTATTATAGTTGCTATCAGGGCAGAAAGAAGAGCAATGATTAAGGTTGTATATAAGGCTGACATGATAGCATCGTTCTGGAAGAGTTCTTTATACCAATGTAAGGTAAACCCACCCCATCTTGACCTAGATTTTGATTTATTAAAGGATAAAAATATCAGGATTAGAATGGGCGCATATAAAAATAAAATGATAAGGCCGACATAGCATCGACTCAATAGTTTTTTTACCATAGATTGCCCTCACTTTCCTTGTCATATTTTGAAATCACGGCCATACTGAACAGAATAAATATCATAAGCACTAAGGAAAGGCCGGAGCCTGTGTGCCAGTTGCCGAGTCGAAATTGTTGTTCAATTACATTTCCAATAAGGACGATCTTACTTCCCCCAAGGATGGTAGAAATAACAAAAGTAGTTAGGGAAGGAACGAATACCATAGTGATTCCACTGATAACACCTGGAATACTTAATGGCAATATTATTTTTAGGAAAGTAAGGGTACTATTGGCTCCTAAATCCCTGGCCGCATTAATTACATCTTTGTCAATTTTAATGAGGACATTATAAATCGGCAAAACCATAAAGGGGAGGAAATTATATACCATACCTAATATAATTGCCGCAGGTGTATTGATGATATTCAATGTCGGTAGGTGCAAAAAGTCTAGGATTCGATTTAGTATTCCTGTTCTCTCTAAAATGTTCTGCCATGCAATGGTTCGAAGCAAAAAGTTCATCCACATAGGGAGAATAATAATCAATACAATAAAATTATTGCTACTCATTTTCGCATTGCTTAGGATCATAGCTAAAGGATAAGCTAGGAGTAGGCAGATGATNGTACTGATAAGGGATAATTGCAGGGCAAGTATCAGTGCCTTTCGATTGATTGGATCATTAATAAGTAATATGTTCTCAAAGGTAAATCCCCCAGTCTTAGTCGTTAGTCCATAATAAACGATCATGATAAGGGGTAGGATTATAAAGCCAATCATCCAAATAATATAAGGAAAGGTAAGCCATTTCATTTTCTTCATACGGGGGTTGAAATGACTTTGTTTGGACGGCTTGTGTACTTGGTGGTTTAATATGTTTTTCAATTGCATAGAATATCATCTCCCCAGTAAAATTCTTCTCCAATAATTATGGGATTTATTTAAGCGCAGTAATTTCAAATTGTTCTCTATAACTAGTATTCTTATTCTACGATTTCTGTAGCCTGTTCATCTTCTGATTCTGGTTTGTTCATAATCTGAATATCAAAAGGATCCACTTTAATTCCTACCTTGCTTCCTACAGGGGATAAATCGGTGGAATGAACAAGCCATTCATGACCGTTTGCTAAAACTTCCATCTCATAATGGACACCTTTAAATATTAGGGAGGTAACAACNCCAGTGATGATACCTTCTTCCGGTTCTACCAAGTCAATGTCCTCTGGTCGAATTACCGCATCCACAGGTTTGTTTCTTCCAAAGCCAGTATCGACACAAGGGAAATTGGTTCCCAAGATATTTACTAGCCGATCCTCTACCATGGTAGCAGCAATTATATTACTTTCCCCGATGAAATCAGCAACAAAGGCATTTTGAGGCTCATTATAAATATCTTCTGGGGTTCCGATTTGTTGGATGTACCCTTGATTCATGACAACGATGGTATCGGACATAGTCAGGGCTTCTTCTTGGTCATGGGTTACGTAAATAAAGGTTATTCCTAATTCATTTTTTAAGCGGATTAATTCATATTGCATATCCTGTCTAAGTTTCAGGTCCAAGGCTCCCAGAGGTTCATCTAAAAGAAGTACCTTAGGTTCGTTTACGATGGCTCTGGCGATAGCAATACGCTGTTGTTGACCTCCGCTTAAGGAATTTGGCATACGATTTTCGTAGCCATCTAAGTTTACAAGTTTTAAAGCGTATTTTATTTTATCTTGTATATAGGCTTTGCTTTTTTTCTTTATTTTTAAACCAAAAGCAATATTTTCCGCAATCGTCATATGATTAAATAATGCATACTTCTGAAAAACTGTATTTAATTGACGCTCGTTGGGAGGTAATTTTGTAATATCTTTTCCTTCAAAAATAACATTTCCACGATCGGGATTTTCAAAACCACCAATGATTCTTAATGTGGTCGTTTTTCCGCACCCGGAGGGTCCCAGTAGTGTTAAGAATTCATTTTCTCGTATATATAGGTTCAAATCATCCAGTACCAATGTGTCGCCATATGATTTTGTAATGTTACACAGATTGATTAATTTATTTTGAGTCATCGGTGTGTACCTCCTTATACTTAGTATAAAATTCACTTTCGTTTCGGAATTTTATTTTTAATTTCAATTATTTTATTAGTAAGTATTTAAAAACTTGGAGGCGTGGAAACCCATAGTAGGGTGGCGCCAGTTTTTGTAGAAGCAGTAATATAATGTTGTTTATTTGCTGTGAAATAAAAGGACTCGCCTTTTTTTACCTTATAGGTACGGTTACCGATGTGTAGATTAACACTTCCACTGATAATATATCCGAATTCTTCGCCCTCATGGGGATTATCTGGGTAGGTAGATCCACCGGCATCCAGAGTAAGTAGGATTGGCTCCATCATGTTTTTTTGAGCATTGGGAATAATCCATTTCACCTCATTTTTTAGTTCAGCGTCATATTTCTCAAAATAATCGGATTTTTTAAAAACCACTTGTTCCGCTGTAGTACCACTGAAAAATTCTTCCAGATTCGTACCAAGGCATTGTAAAATATCCATCAAGGTTGCAATGGAAGGTGAGGTGAGATCTCTTTCTAATTGTGAGATAAATCCCTTAGACAACTCAGCTCTATCTGCCAATTCCTCCTGGGTAAGACTTTTTTGTATTCTCAATTCTCTGATTTTGTTTCCGATGTTCATCAGGAAGCACCCTTTCTGAATTCTTACTAAAAATAAACTTAGAGTTTAGTAACGCTAAACAACAAACAAATTAAATTATACTAAGAATATACATATTGTCAATAACTTTTTTAATAAATTTTATATATCTTATAAATAAACTTTGTTATGCACCATTCGAATATGCATTGTTCTTGTAAAAATTGAACAAATCCTGTTTTTATGGGTTTATTTGGAGAATCGACACTAGAATTTTTAATGGAGTTAGAAAATTATAATGAGATTTATACAATTTTTCTCAGGTTTAATTTATGGTCTGATTATTTATGGTTTAATTAATATAGAAAAAAGTTGGTTCGAATAATAAAAATATATGGATTAAAAAATCTTTGAAATTGAAAAGCCTATGGTATCAAAAGATATATGGAATAAAACGATCTATGGGAATTAAAAGATCTGGAATAAAGGAATAAAAAATCTAT
>JGI24708J26588_10001467_pt1 | contig 18705 bp, 15 predicted proteins | sample BioPla1DNA2_FD_26588 | JGI IMG/M metagenome (IMG submission 26588) | reverse complement strand
TTCAATAAAGAAGAACTACTTTCCCTTAAAATAAATAAGGAAGCTAANTACCCGCTTCCTAATAAACCTTTCCATTTTTTAATTAATCCACTTTATTTAATTTTGCACAAGAACCTCGAATAACTAATTCCGATTGAATCAACTGTATTCTAGGAACATCTTCTCCTCGAATTGCACTAAGGGCCGCATGAACAATTTTCTCTCCAAACTTCTCGTAATTATAACTTACTGAAGTTAATTTAGGGGATGTTACCTCTGCAATAAATGTATTATCAAAACTTACAATTGATATTTCCTCTGGTACGGATATCCCTCGCTCTGTTAAGGCCCTCATAGCCCCAGCAGCCGTAAAATCGTTAATCGCTATTATAGCTGTCGGTAATTGCTCCAAGGCAAATAACTTCTGCATGCACTCATAACCACTATCATCATCGTATCGTTTTCCTTCAACAATGTATTCATTACGTACATTAATTCCATATCGTTTTAACAACTGCTTATATCTGGATCTCTTGTCCACGGTAGACTGTACATTATCTCTTCCTCCAATCAAGGCAATGTCCTTGTGCCCAAGAGAAATTATATAATCCATAACCACTTCCATAGCCTGCATTTGATCAATATTTACCCGGTAGCAATCCGATCCATCTAATTTACCAGTGATAATAACTGGTATAACATTTGCTATCCGGTTTACATGATCAACAAAATCCGTGTTCGACACAAGATCATCAACTCGACCACCTACATTGATGATGGCATCAACTCTCTGCTCATACATCTTTTCCAAATAAATATTTTCAAGGTCAGGATCTCCTAAAGTATTACAAACCATCAGGGTATAACCATAACGGCTGGCTTCCTTCTCACATTCCAAAAACACCGTTGCATAAAAGGGATTCCGTATATCCGCTACAATCATACCTATAACATTACTTTTCGTTTCGCTTAACCCTCTCGCTAAAGCATTCGGCTTAAAATCATATTTCTTAATTATAGCCTCGATTCGCTCTTTCTTTAGTTTGCTTACCCTTGCATTGCCTGTAAGAACTCTAGATACCGTAGCAGGAGACACCCCAGCCTCTTTAGCGATATCGTATATTGTTAAATTTTTCTTTACTGCCACAGTTAACCCTCTCCTTTCCCAAGAAATCGGTTTCAAAGATATTGTATCCTGAAAAGTTTGATCCTGTCAACAAAATTCCTTATTATTAAGAGTTTAAGTAAAAGTCGAAAATAAAACCGGATTCTATTTATGTATATTTTACCAGTTTCATTTTCTTATATCAATCTGTTTGTCTCTTTTTCTCGCTAAAAGATCATATTTCTTATTTATATATGCTTTTAATAACTTCAAATTCTATACAAGTTTCCATATAGTATAAAAGCAGCCCCTACGGACTGCTTTTCTGCCAATGACTGCCTAAGAGCTTAAGCAGCACAGGCCAACCTTCCATAAAAAAATAGAGGACTTACGTCCTCTATTTTTTATTATATTATATTTATTATTTATTGTTAAGAGCTGCCTGCGCTGCTGCAAGTCTTGCAATCGGCACACGGAAAGGNGAACAGGATACATAGTCTAATCCTACCTTGTGGCAGAATTCGATTGTGGAAGGATCTCCACCATGCTCACCACAGATACCAAGCTTAAGGTTAGGCTTTGTAGCACGACCTTTTTCTGCTGCAATCTTAACTAACTGACCAACACCATCTTGATCAAGTCTTGCAAATGGATCAGACTCGTAAATCTCATTCTCATAGTAAGCATCTAAGAAGTTACCAGCGTCATCACGAGAGAAGCCAAATGTCATCTGAGTTAAGTCGTTAGTACCGAAGGAGAAGAACTCAGCTTCTTCAGCAATTTCGTCTGCAAGTAATGCAGCACGAGGAATCTCAATCATAGTACCGATTTGGTATTCGATATCGGATCCTTTTTCCTTCTTAACTGCTTCTGCAGTTTCAACTACAACTTCTTTAACATACTGTAACTCTTTCTTTTCGCCTACCAATGGAATCATAATCTCAGGAACGATGTCGAAACCTTTCTCGTTCTTAACTTCGATTGCTGCTTCCATAACTGCTCTGGTCTGCATTCTAGCAATTTCAGGATAAGTAACTGCTAGACGACATCCTCTATGACCCATCATCGGGTTAAACTCATGTAAGGAATCACAAGTTGCTTTAACTTCTTCTACAGATAATCCCATCTCTTCTGCTAAAGCCTTGATATCCTTTTCCTCTGTAGGAACGAACTCATGTAGAGGTGGATCTAAGAAACGAATTGTAACTGGTCTTCCTTCCATAACCTCATAGAGAGCTTTAAAGTCACCCTTCTGGAAAGGAATTAACTCATTAAGAGCCGCTTCTCTTTCTTCTATAGATTTAGAAAGAATCATCTTTCTAATCTTAGGAATTCTATCTTCATGGAAGAACATATGCTCTGTACGGCAAAGACCGATACCTTCTGCTCCAAACTTAATTGCATTAGCTGCATCTACTGGAGAGTCTGCATTCGTTCTAACTTTTAATGTTCTGATTTCATCAGCCCATGTCATGATACGTTCGAAGTTACCACTGATTTCAGCTTCAACTGTAGCAATATCACCTAAGTAAATATTACCTGTGGAACCATCAAGAGAGATATAATCTCCTTCTTTGATTGTTTCTCCACCTAATGTGAAGTACTTCTCAGCTTCGTTTATTTTGATTTCGCCACAGCCAGAAACGCAGCAAGTACCCATACCACGAGCAACAACTGCCGCATGGGAGGTCATACCACCACGAACAGTTAAGATACCCTTGGATGCATGCATACCTTCGATATCTTCTGGTGAAGTCTCAAGACGAACAAGGATAACTCTCTCGCCCATGTCATTATGTTTCTTAGCATCTTCAGCTGTAAAGTAAACTCTACCTGCTGCTGCGCCAGGAGATGCAGGTAATGCGTTACCGATAAGTTTACCTTCTTTTAAAGCATTTGCATCAAATCCTGGGTGTAGTAACTGGTCTAAAGCTTTAGCTTCGATACGTTGTACCGCTTCTTCTTTCGTGATTTTACCTTCATCAACTAAATCACAAGCGATTTGAAGAGCTGCTGCTGCTGTTCTCTTACCATTACGTGTCTGTAGGAAGTAGAGTTTCTTATCTTCGATTGTAAACTCCATATCCTGCATATCTCTATAGTGATCTTCAAGTAATTGTGCAATTCTCATGAATTCAGCATATACTTCTGGCATATCTTCTTCTAAGTGAGAGATTGGGTTAGGAGTTCTAATACCAGCAACAACGTCTTCACCCTGTGCATTGATTAAGTACTCACCATAGATTTCATTTTCACCAGTGGATGGGTTACGGGTAAATGCAACACCAGTACCAGAGGTATCACCCATGTTACCATATACCATAGCCTGAACGTTAACTGCTGTACCCCAGTCACTAGGGATATCATTCATTCTTCTGTAGTAGATAGCACGAGGATTATCCCAAGAGCGGAATACCGCTGTAACAGCCTCTATTAACTGAGTCTTAGGTTCCTGAGGGAAATCAGCACCTTTTTCTTCTTTATATAATGCTTTAAAACCTGTAATGATTTCTTTTAAATCATTTTCGTCTAGTTCATTGTCAAGTTTAATACCTTTTTTCTCTTTAATATCATCCATTACTTTATCGAATTTGGATTTTGGAATCTCCATAACTACATCAGAGAACATCTGAATAAATCTTCGATAAGAATCGTAAGCAAATCTTGGATTGCCAGTCTTCTTTGCAAATCCTTCCGCTACTTCATCATTTAATCCTAAGTTAAGGATTGTGTCCATCATACCAGGCATGGAAGCTCTAGCACCGGAACGTACAGAAACCAGTAGAGGATTCTCAGGATCTCCAAATTTCTTGCCCTGTTCTTCTTCAAGCTTTACAAGNGCATCGAAAATCTGTGTTTTAACTTCGTCACTGATTTTTTTGTTATTATCATAATAATCTGTACAAGCTTCTGTTGTAACAACAAAGCCCTGTGGAATTGGAAGACCTAAATTAGTCATTTCAGCTAAGTTAGCTCCTTTTCCACCAAGAAGGTTTCTCATATCTGCATTACCTTCTTTAAACAAATAAACCCATTTTGCCATTTGTTAGTGTCCTCCTATATTTTAATATTTACTATCTTAAGAGATAGTATCATCTGATTGAGCGCCAAAAGTACTCCGCGAGCAAGACGAAGACCGTAGAATTTAGAATATTATTCTATTTATCTTTTGAAATCGTTTTGTTCGCGTAATACTTTTATCACTCATCAGTGACACTATACCAACTTGAAGATAGCATTTAAAGTCACCATGATGCATTATAGCACAGTTAGTATGAAGAAGAAAAGACCTTTCTTTCTAAAAATTAAATTTATTATCAAAATATGTCACTAAGTCCTCTATTTTGATTCTTTCCTGCTCCATTGTATCCCTATCACGCACCGTTACGCAACCATCATTTTCGGAATCAAAATCGTATGTGATACAGTAAGGTGTACCAATCTCATCTTGTCTGCGGTATCTTTTACCGATATTACCCCTATCATCATATTCACAGTTATACTTTTTGCAAAGATCCAAATAGATTTTCTCCGTAGGCTCCGCCAATTTCTTGGACAATGGGAGCACACCAATCTTTACAGGTGCAATAGCAGGGTGGAAACGTAGAACAGTACGTACATCTCCCTCACCAATTTCCTCCTCATCATAAGCGGAACATAGGAATGCAAGGGTTACACGATCAGCACCTAATGACGGTTCAATTACATAAGGAATATATTTTATTTTTTTCTCATCATCAAAATAACTCATATCTACTTTTGACATATTTTGATGTTGTGTCAAGTCATAATCTGTACGATCTGCAACACCCCAAAGTTCACCCCATCCAAATGGGAATAGGAACTCGATATCAGTTGTTGCCACGCTATAGAAGGAAAGCTCCTCAGGTCCATGATCACGAACGCGAAGTTCTTCTTCTTTTAATCCGAGTGCTTTTAACCAATCAATACAGAACTGCTTCCAATAAGCAAACCATTCAAGATCCGTGCCAGGTTCACAGAAGAATTGTAATTCCATCTGTTCGAATTCTCTCGTACGGAAGGTAAAATTACCTGGTGTAATCTCATTACGGAAAGACTTTCCTATCTGACCAATACCAAAAGGAATTTTCTTTCTAGAAGTTCTTTGCACATTTTTAAAGTTAACAAAGATTCCTTGCGCTGTTTCTGGTCTTAAATATACAACGTTTTTCGCATCCTCTGTAACACCCTGGAATGTCTTAAACATTAGATTGAAATTTCGAATATCCGTAAAATTATGTTTACCACATGTAGGGCAAGCAATTTTATGTTCGTCAACATATTGCTTCATCTCTTCCTTAGACCAAGCATCCACACTGCCTTCCACTGTTATGTTATGTTCCTCATTGTAGTCTTCAATCAGCTTGTCAGCACGAAAACGCTCATGGCATTCCTTACAATCCATCAAAGGATCGGAAAAACCACTCAAATGTCCAGAAGCAACCCAAGTCTGTGTATTCATTAAAATCGCACAATCGACTCCAACATTATATGGATTTTCCTGAATGAATTTCTGCCACCAAGCTTTCTTAACATTGTTTTTAAGTTCAACACCAAGATTACCATAATCCCATGTGTTAGCTAGTCCACCATAGATTTCTGAGCCGGGATATACGAAGCCTCTTGCTTTTGCTAAAGCAACTATTTTTTCCATTGTTTTTCCCATATCTTATCCTCACATCCTATTCCATTTTCTATAAAATTTTACTATTTAAAGTTTCTATTAAATCCAACAATTATGTTAGACCTTGCAAACATCTAGACAACTAAGGCTTGAATACGATGACTGTCGTTCCTTCCATTGCACTTTTCAGTTTGTTTTTTTCTACAATCGTTGCATTGTCAGAATGGTGCTGTATTTTACCATCAACAATTACGTCAAATGGTTCCTCAACGATAAGAACTTTAATCTTTTCATTCTGAATGACATCTCTTGTATTATCGGTTGAACCATCCTTTACATTAACTAAGGTATTTGGTAATTCAATCAGTATTTCCTTGTTTCCACCATTAAAGTAGGCCGCCAAAACCTTATTGAATTCTGCATAGTGCTTCATACCTGTATAGGACAAAATCATGATTACCTTATCATCTTTACGTTCCAGTTCATCCATAATCACATTTTCACCACCGGAGACTTGATTATAGGTATTAATTTCTCCCATAACAAACTCAGATAGTTCATTTAGATTATAATAATCTTTACTAAAATCTTCAACTGTTGCTGCTTGTATAACACCATTATTTTTAGCTAGTAAGGTGTTAGTTTCTATATTNTCTGCTGTAAGAATTAATTCCTCTTTTGTACATCCATTAAGACTAGTTAAAAAAAGCATTAGAATTCCACACAATATAAGTTTTCTCATAAATGTCCCTCCCTGGATTTTGGGTTCATATCATTTTAACCTTAATGCAGGATAATTTCAACTTAAAAATCAAAAACTTCCTTTATTGAAAGAATAAAGCATTTGAAGCGTTTTAAATTCATAATCTACGAAACGTCGTAAGTAACTTTTTACACACCTAGTTAATTCATTCAAGACTTTCGTGTTAACTCTAAAAGTATATAATTTTTTAATATCCTTTGATATTATGTATTGCATGGCATAAAGTGTGGATGTGTCAATTAACATTGCTCTTTTATCATGAATTTTACATGCTTCGCATAGAATTCCGCAACTTTCTGAAGAAAAATGATATCTTCCTGGTAAAGTGTTCTCATTCTCGTTTTCCTTGTTGGAACGTCCTTCACACTTTACGCAATAAAACACTTGAGGAGCTTCTCCATTGATTGCCATGATTTTTAATTCGAATATTACGCGTATCAATGGTAATTCAATTGTATTCTTCACCAAAGCTCGTAGCGTTTGATAAAGTAATTTTAGTATATCTTTTTCATCGTTATTTTCTTTTGTAATATAATCTGCAAACTCGCAAAAATATAATCCATAGCAAAGTTTTTCAAAATCTACTCGTAATTCAGGAAAATAGTTTGCTATCTCAGCAGATCGCACGGTGTAGGATGACCTACCTACATATAAGACAAATTCTCCAAAGGCGAATGGTTCACTACACGCCAATAAGGCGCTATTTGGTCTTCTAGCGCCTTTGGCAAATGCAGATATTTTTCCTGTTTCCCTAGTTAAGATTACCAAACGTTTGTCATAGTCACCAACTGGTGTTGCTGACAGAACCATCCCCGTCACTGTAATTGATGCTGGCATGAAAAACACCCTCTTTACTACCGGGCACCACTCTCTTTAATTCTTCTGACTCCTCTTCCCGTGTGCACGCAATATAATTTAAGTAATCGTCAATTTTACCTGTACAGACAAAACTTTTCCAATAATCATAATTCTTCATAAAATGAGCCCCCTAACCATGATATTTATATGTTCTTTTGCAGTAATGTTTTATATTTGATTTGGTAATACATTACTACCATATCATTAGGTTTCCCATTTCTTTTCTTTCTAAACTAGTTAGATAATACCATTGAATATTTTATTAATTATAATTCAAAATCGTTCGCATTAAAACCATAATTCTTAATTAAAAAATTGCTATTTCTCCAGTCTTTTTTTACTTTCACCCATAATTGGAGGTTTACGCGACAATCCAGCAGATTTTCAATCTCTTTTCTCGCCTGGATTCCAATCTGTTTTAGCATTCTGCCACCTTTACCTATGATTATACCTTTATGAGAATCACGTTCACAGATAATCGTAGCATCAATATCAATTAGGCCATTCCCCTGCTCTACTTGGTTATGCCCTGCACGATTGTTGTGATCTATACGTTCTTTCATTCTGTCGATTACCACAGTAATTCCATGGGGTATCTCATCACTTAAGAGCCTCAGAGACTTCTCTCTTACCAGTTCAGCAACAATCTGTCGTTCGGGCTGATCTGTAATCGTATCTTCATCATAATACATGGGTCCTTCCGGTATATACTTATAGATTGTATCAATAAGAACTTCTGTATTTTCTCCTTTTAATGCAGAAACCGGAATGATTTCTGCAAAATTACATAAATCTTTATAGGCAGCAATAAATGTTAGAATTTCTTCCTTCTTAACAGTATCAATTTTATTAATCACAAGGATTATAGGCGTTTTTGCCTTGTTTAATTTCTCAACAATATGCTGTTCCCCCGCTCCGATAAACGTCGTAGGCTCTACCAACCATAGGATCAAATCAACTTCCTTTAATGTGCGCTCTGCTACACTAACCATATATTCTCCCAGCTTATTCTTAGCCTTATGAATACCTGGTGTATCTAGGAAAATAATTTGACCACGTTCTTCGGTATAGACCGTTTGAATACGGTTTCTCGTCGTCTGCGGTTTATTCGATGTAATCGCTATTTTCTGTCCAATCAGATGATTCATTAATGTGGACTTGCCCACATTTGGCCGTCCAATTAAGGTAACAAATCCTGATTTAAATTTTTTATCCTTCATAACTCACCAAACCTTTACAATATTTCTCCTGTAAGGTTATACCTTTCTGTATATATACTAATTAGTCTAATTAGAATTTATTTCATCAAACTCTTAACCGTCTTAAACAGTTCCTTGTTTTCCTCAATCCTGCTTTCATTACCAATAACGCAGATATTCCCTGCATCGAGTATAGACTTAACAAGTCTATGAAGGGCACGGATATCCTCCTGGGTAGCATTAAGAATCTCTTCTCTTTCCCTTTGCAATTCAGCCTCCGTTATGCCTGCAAGATACATGCTTAAGGAGCGACTTCCTTTACCCTGAGGTGTCAAGGGAGCATCCAGGGAACTGAAGGTTCCGATAATATATTTCGTCATTTCTCTCTCATCTGCGGTAAATTCTTTAATATAATCTACCACTTTTTCATAAACTTGATTAGTTTCCGAAAGGTTTGGATCACGATAGGAAGTAAAGTAAGCATCTCCATCAACACCTGAGAAACCGCACATACAGCCGTAAGCGCCACCTTTCACGCGGACATTGTTCCAAAGATAATCGTAACTGAGTATGGTCCTTAACACGCGAAGAGCACCGGAATAATCAAATCCTGCCTTCATAAAGTTACCGGTTCTTGCTACGTATTGTACTTGCATGGCCGCTTTAAATCCTTCATTTTTGCATAACGGTATTAACTCTATCTTGGCAAATGAATCATAGAGCTTACTATCCGGCTTTTCATCCAATCCTTCTAAGAATGACGGAAAAACATCCTTAAAACGAGCGCACCCTACCTCATCAGCTGTGATACTGACAAGCATTTTATTCTTAGTAAATATCAACTTTAATAGCAACTTCAAATTCTCAATAGTCTTCTCAACTCTTCCTGCATAATTGCTTGATAAATCTTCTAAGAATTGATAGAAGGATATTCCAGTTGTGATATCTTTAAACATACCATGTACTGAATAATAGGACATGGCTCGATCTACTGCTACGGAGTGTCCATTGGAATTAAAATACATCTTTAACTTGGATATCATTTCATCAATGATTTCCTTTAAACGTTTCGTATCGCTTAATATCGTACGATAAAGCATTTCCTCTATTAAGCTAAATGCCTCAGGCAATTTATCATATAGTACTTTCGTACGGAATTCAAACACTGGATAATATTGTTCCGTACTTCCCTTCTTAGCAAAACTTTTTACATTCGTTGAAATGCCACCAGTTTGGATATTTATTTCATTGGACAAGGAAAGATAACTATAGTTCTTTGTATCCATAATACCCAGAACCATGCTTAGCAAGGAGGCATAAGGTAGCAATTCCTTAGGAATGTCCCTAATATCAAATAATAAGCTTAAATATGCAATTCCGTTGGTATAAACATTATGGTGAAGTACTTTTACACCATCAACAATGAGTTCATCATTATAAAAAGGCTGAATCTTCTTGCTGATATCCTCCCTTGTTATGAGAGGTATCTTCTCCATCTCCTCTTTAGTTGAAGGCGTTTCCTGAAACACCTTTAAATGTCTGGTTTCCTTGATTAGTTCACTAATCTCTTCTCTTGATAAACTGGCTTTATAAGCTGCAAGTTTTTCTTTTAGTTTTTCTTCCTTCTCCGCATTGAGTCCTATCTTCGGCTTTAATATAACAAGAGCAGAATGTTTATTATCTAGCAAATACTTCTGAATAATCGTCTCATAATAACCGGTTCCAATCTGTTTCTTTAAAAATGCATATCCCTCATTATCATTTAGATGAAGGAAAGGCTGATTGTTATCATGAAGCCAACTGCTCATTACACGTAATCCATAGATAAGCCCCTTAGGGAATCTACCATAATCAGCTTCCCGGTATCTAAATTCATAGAAATTAATTGCTGCAAGTAAGGATTTCTCATCCAATCCTTCTCCAACTAATTTCAGCAAGGTATCACGAATAATCTCAATAAACTGTTCCTTTTTATTCTCCTCTGAATTCTTGGCTATAATTGTAAGAATAGGTTGCCTTAGCTCATCCTCATAATATCCCAAGATATCCTTTCCGATACCAGCATCCAGTAAAGCCTGTTTCACTGGTGCACCTGGAGCTTGAAGAAGCACATAGCTAAGTATTTGGAATGTCAGACTTAACTTCTTATCTAAAGAATCACCAATAACAAAATTCTTACTTAGATAGGTATTATCTTGTGTCTTTTCTTCTTTACCTAAGGAATAAAAGGCTGTGATCTCTCTAACTGTATTAAATGCACTCTGAACTCCAATCTCAGAATTTACATCCAAATAATCAAATTTACTCAAGTATTCCGTATCCAACCATTCGAGTCGTTCTGTAAAGTCCATAGAGCCGTAGAGATAGATATAGCTATTGGATGGATGGTAGTAAGTTCTATGAAACTCCAAAAACTCCTCATAGGTTAGATCTGGAATAAAATCTGGGTCACCACCAGATTCCACACCATATGGGGTATCTGGAAACAAGGAATTCTGATTCAAACGATTCAACTGAGATTCAGGTGATGAGAATGCGCCCTTCATTTCATTATAAACAACTCCATTGTATTTTAACTGACCATCCTCTTCTTCAATATCATAATGCCATCCTTCTTGTTGGAAGATTTCTTTCTTATGATAAATGTTCGGGTAAAGTACGGCATCCATATATACATGCATTAAATTCTTAAAATCCTGATCATTCATACTTGCAACCGGATAAACGGTCTTGTCCGGATAAGTCATCGCATTTAGAAATGTATTCAAAGAACCTTTGGCTAGCTCAATAAAAGGATCTTTGGCCGGAAAGTTCTTTGACCCACAAAGTACGGAATGTTCAATGATATGAGCAACTCCTGTACTATTAGCAGGTGGTGTTCTAAAACCGATATAAAACACTTTATTATCATCATCATTTGCAATTAAAACAATTCTGGCACCAGTCTTTTTATGAAGCAAAACGGTTCCATTACTATTTAGATCGTCTAGTTTTTCCTCGAATACGAATTCATATGAGGAAGGAATTTGAATCTTCATATCATTACCTCCATCTATTCACCATTCATATAAGTGATATTTTTACTACTGCACTTAGTACGAAATATTTGTTATCTTAAGTATGATATTATATCGATATTGCTTATTCATGATAACATAAATTAAATTATTTGTCATTTATTACAAGGTAAATAAAACGCTTATTTTTAAGGAAAATCGCCTATTTAATAAACATTCCAATCCTTAGGTACTAATAGATATATTTTATGCCATTTGCACTGAAACAATATACATATCGCAACAAATTCCAATAATTATGATAGATAATGACCCATAATGTCACAAAGGATAATTGACATTTTTTATATTTTATGTTAAATTTAGTCTATCATACTTACTTGTTGTAAGAGAAATATTTTCATTTGTTTTAGGAGGCTATTTATGAAGACGGGTACCGTTAAATGGTTCAACGCTAAAAAAGGGTATGGATTTATATCCGATGAGGAAGGAAACGATGTATTCATACATTACTCAGCGCTTCTGATGGAAGGTTTTAAGGTTCTTGAGGAAGGCGATCAGGTGGAATTCGAAATTATCGAAGGCGAGAAAGGTCCTCAAGCTGCCAATGTATCCAAATTATAATCGCAATGACTAAGATCTAATTAAGATCTAATTTATATATATTTATATAAAATTAATAGTTATTGTAGGGTTGGATTGTAGCAACTAATAAGGGATTGTTATCACGTATTGCTATCTAATGATAGCTACGAGTAACAATCCCTTTTTCAATGTCTATAAACGTGTTATGGCTTTTAGCATATTTTTAATGTTTAAAATGGCGCATCCCAGTAAATACCATGGCAATTCCATATTCGTTACACTTCTTAATGGAGTCCTCATCACGGATAGAGCCACCGGGCTGGATAATTGCAGTAATTCCTGCCTGATGGGCTGCTTCTACGCAATCATCAAAAGGGAAGAAGGCATCCGATGCAAGTACTGCCCCCTTCGTTGCATTCTCATCAATTAGTTCTTTTGCATGCTCTATTGCCTGCTTTGCTGCCCAGACACGATTTACCTGTCCTGGTCCTATACCTACACTCTGCTTGTTCTTTGCAAGCGCAATTCCGTTAGACTTTACAAACTTAACAACCTTCCATGCAAATCGCAAATCCTCCATTTCTTTGTCAGAAGGCATACGTTCTGTAACTACCTTTAGGTCCTCTTCAACCAAAAGTTTACTATCTATGGTTTGAACAATCAGTCCGCCATTGACTTTCTTAAGATCATAAGCTTCTTCATTCTGAGGCACATCTATATCTGCAAGTTCAAGCACCCGTAAATTCTTCTTAGTTTGTAGAAGACGGAGAGCCTCTTCTTCATAAGATGGCGCTACGATAACTTCAAGGAAAATTTTCTTCATTTCTTCCGCTAAAGCTAGGGTTACTTCTCTATTAATAACAACAATACCACCATAAATTGATACTTTATCAGCTTCAAATGCTTTCCTCCATGCATCAAGAATATTATCCGAACTGCCGACGCCACATGGATTACCATGTTTACATGCAACTACCGTAGGTTCGGTAAATTCTTTTAGTAATTCAAGAGCACCATTGGTATCATTGATATTATTAAAGGAGAGTTCTTTTCCATTGTGCTGAATCGCATCTGTAATGGAACCTTTCTTCTTACCAATCTCACGGTAAAATGCCGCTTTTTGATGTGGGTTTTCACCATATCGCATATCCTGTATCTTTTCAAAAGTCATGGTCAGATTCTCTGGTAAGGTCTGATCATTCCGTTCTTTTCTCAAGTAATCAGCAATCATAGTGTCATAGGAAGAAGTATGCTGGAACACTTTCTGCATAAGATAGAACTTCGTCTTATGGCTAACTTGTCCTTCATTCTTAAGCTCAGTCAAAACTTGTCCATAATCCCTTGGATCCACAAGGACTGCTACATCCTGATAATTCTTTGCAGCAGCACGAAGCATTGTAGGCCCTCCAATATCAATGTTTTCTACCGCATCCTCGCGGGTAACACCTTCCTTAAGAATCGTTTGCTTAAATGGGTATAAATTTACCACTACCATATCAATTGGTTCTATATTTAGTTCCTCTAGTTGTTTTATATGGGAAGGATTACTTCTAACAGCTAATAGGCCTGCATGCACAATTGGATGAAGAGTTTTCACCCGGCCATCAAGACACTCTGGAAATCCTGTAAGTTCCGAAATCTCTATGGCAGAAATCCCCGCTTCCTTAAGCTTCTTATAAGTTCCACCAGTAGAAATAATCTCTACACCTAATAAAACCAATTCCTTTGCAAACTCTACAATACCTGTCTTATCTGATACGCTGATTAATGCTCTCATTCCCAATCTCCTTTTCTAATTCACTTATTTATAAATATATTTCTTGACCAAGTATGACTTCTATTACAAGTCCACAAGTCGTTATATTCCATATAAAATAATATTACACAAAATGGTTATCATATTCAAAGTATAAATTCTAATCCCATTTATCGATACTGCTTATATAATTCATATAGGTAATAATAAGTAATTTTCATATAATATAATAGTAATTTTAATTAATATTAATAGGTGGATGTTGTATAATATAGATAGTAGTATTGTTGTTCTTTCAAGCTACTATTATTACAACTTTACAAAGAAAGGAGTGTATGATGTATATCAGTGTAAATACATCATACTAAGAAAATTATGAAAATTGATCATGTGGCGATATGGACAAGGGATCTTGAGAAATTAAAAGAATTTTATGTAACCTATTTTAATGGTGTTGCAGGTGATAAATATAAAAATGTACAAAAACAATTCGAATCTTACTTTATAACATTTGACTCCGGCGCGAGATTAGAAATTATGCAGATGCCTAGTATTCCTCTAAATTTAAATGATTCACTAAAACAATATATGGGTATCATACATATCGCAATATCTGTTGGCAGTGTAGAAAAAGTCAATGATCTTACGGTCAGATTAAAAAACAATGGCTATAAAGTGGTCTCCGACCCCCGCTATACCGGCGACGGATATTACGAAAGCTGTATTCTCGACCCCGATGGAAATCGTATTGAAATCACTGCATAATTCCTATAGTTATTTTTTTAAGATATTTAAAGTTAATTCGCCTATCAATTCCTACTTTATGTTCATTTTAACCTAAAAATAACCAAATCTTTATTACAAATTAACATAGAAGCAGTTGCAATTTTATATAATATATACTATAATTCCAATATTGCTTAAAATTAATTAAAATGGGGTACTTTATGAAAAGATTCAAATTCACCGATTTTATAATTGGTATTATATTCACATTGCTGCTAATTTCTATGTCCGTAGTTATCACTATAAATTTCCGACCATTATACTATTTGGACGTAGAAGCTTTGAATATCGAGGCAACATCAGGCTATCCAAAACAGGAGATTTTGGATAATTATAATGCTCTGATTAACTATTCCTCCCCATTCTACAAGGGTAGTCTATCATTTCCTACATTATCTGCCTCTGAAAATGGGTTACAGCATTTTAAGGAAGTAAAGGACATCTTCACTTTCTTCTATATACTTGGTGCTATTACGCTTGTCTTAGTAGTAGCAATCATTCTGTACAAGCGTAGGAAAAAGGATTATCATTACCTTCTAGTTTCCTCTATTACAACCATTGTATTACCCATAATCGTAGCACTAGCAATTGCAATTGATTTTGATACTTCATTTGTGATATTTCATAAAATATTCTTTAATAATGATTATTGGATTTTCGATCCGACGACAGATCCAGTTATTAAAATACTTCCAGATACATTTTTCATGCATTGCGCATTATTAATTATCTTTTTCGTAATTTTGGGAAGTATATTACTAGCAACTATTTATTTTAATAAAAGAAAAAAAATTCATATTAAATACCGAAAAAGTGAAAACTTAAGGATATAACTGAACAGATTAAAGGAGCAGAAAACATGAGAAAAACAAAAATAATTTGTACGCTAGGCCCGTCCACAGATAAAGGTGATGTTTTAAAAGAATTAGTATTGGCTGGAATGGATGTAGCCCGCTTTAATTTTTCCCATGCCGATCACCAGGAGCACTTGGGAAGATTAGAAAAACTTCAAGCATTGAGAGACGAATTTAATATACCAGTGGCTACACTACTAGATACCAAAGGACCAGAAATTCGTATTGGTATGTTTAAAGATGATAAAAAAATACATCTTTCTGAAGGACAAACCTTTACTCTTACAACAGAGGACATTGAGGGAGATGAAACAAAAATATCCATCAGTTATCCAAATTTAATTAATGATATTAAAGTTGGAACTACCATTCTAATTGATGATGGTCTGATTGAAATGATTGTTGAAGAAATAACTTCTACGGATATAATATGTAAGGTCAAAAATGGTGGAACTGTATCTTCTAGAAAAGGTGTCAATGTTCCAGGTATTGATTTGACAATGCCTTATATTAGTGATAAGGATCGAGAAGATATTGTTTTTGCAATAGAACATGACTATGATTTTATCGCTGCTTCCTTTGTAAGAACTGCAAAGGACGTGGAAGANATCCGCAAAATTTTAGATAAATATAACTCTCAAACAAAAATTATCGCTAAAATCGAGAACCTACAAGGTATTCAAAATATCGATGAAATCATTGATGCTGCGGACGGTATAATGATTGCCCGTGGTGATATGGGTGTAGAAATCCCTTACGAAGATGTACCTGTTTTACAGAAGCAAATCATTGAGAAAGTATACAATAGTGGCAAGCAGGTTATTACCGCAACACAAATGCTAGACTCTATGATTAAAAATCCAAGACCAACAAGAGCAGAGACTACAGATGTTGCCAATGCTATCTATGATGGAACCAGTGCAATCATGCTATCCGGTGAAACAGCCAATGGAAAGTATCCAGTAGACGCACTAAAAACAATGATTAGAATTGCTATTCGTACTGAAAATGATATCGATTACAAAAAGCGTTTCAATAAGCGAGATGATTTATGTGCAAAGCCAGATATTACGGAAGCCATCTCCCGCGCTACTGTAACTACTGCACATGATTTAAATGCTCAGCTTATTATAACAGTCACAACTTCCGGTAGAACTGCAAGAATGATTTCCCGCTTCCGTCCGGAAACCCATATCATGGGATGTACAACTGACCCTAAGGTTTGCCGTCAATTAAATATGGCATGGGGTGTAACTCCACTATTAATAGATGTAGAACATGATACATTCGAATTAATAGATCATACCATTCAGGCGGTTGAAAATGCAGGCTATTTAAAAGATGGGGAACTTGCTATATTTACTGCTGGTGTTCCACTTGGAACTTCTGGAACCACCAATATGATTAAAGTACAGATTGCAGGAAGCAAATATTAATATAAAACACTACAGATTATGATTAATTTGCAATTATCTTATATGATTTTAAGAAAGGAAAATACAGATGAAAAAGCAAGATTATCTAAATTGGGACGAATATTTTATGGGCATCGCTCTTTTATCAACAGAACGAAGCAAGGATCCCAGTACCAGTGTGGGAGCTTGTATTGTCAGTGAAGATAATAAAATTCTCTCTGTAGGCTATAATGGTATGCCAAATGGCTGTTCAGACGACGAGTTTCCATGGGCTAGAGAAGGTAATAATCTTGATACGAAATATTTCTATGTATGTCACGCCGAGCTTAACGCTATCCTGAATTACACAGGTTCAGGAATGAAAGGTGCACGTATCTATACGACCTTATTTCCATGTAATGAATGCACCAAAGCTATTATTCAAAAAGGCATTAAAGAAATTATCTATATGAGTGATAAATACGCACATACAGATGAAGTAATCGCATCCAAGCGAATGCTTGAAGCAGCAGGTGTAAATTTCCGACTTTATCAACCAAAAGGAAGGGACATCATCCTCTCCCTATAATTGCATAATAATAAAGTAGTAAGAAGCTTCATAGAGGAAGAATATTAATCAACTTCTATGAAGCTTCTTTTTTGCTACAAGATCTTTTAATTAAAATCATTATCAATCATATCAATTTTACTGTTTAACAAAGCTTTCTTAATCATTACTTCCCTTCGAAAGGCTTTCCAAGCATCTTCATGTTCTACAAAATATAGAGGGCAGAGCTTACCAGTAATATCATAATGGCTAAGAATATCCTCTTCTCCTAAATCATACTCTACACACAAAGCAGCAGTCAGAGCAACCAGAGAATTATAGGTTTCTGAAGTAAATTCACCAGTCTCATCCGGATGACAGTTTTCTATGGAAATGGTATCTTTATTGCGATCATTGGATGCGTATGAAATCTCCGTCATCGGGATACACTGAACGATTTCTCCCTCGAGTCCTATAATATAATGACTGCTTGCATATGTAGTTCCCTTTTCTGCCAGACTCTCAAAATAACTCTGATTATTCTCTGCAGAAGTTCCAGGATTGGCTGTATAATGGACAACAATCCCCTTAACCTTTTTGAGTGGCATCTGTGGTCTGGAATAATCATTGGGAGTCAGATACATTTGCTTTACTTCAATCCCATTTAGCAAACGAGACGATAGCACCTCGGTGGTGTTCTTCGATTTATTTAAGTAATCCTTAAATATTCCACCGATAAAAAATACAGATAGACCAATAATGCAAATCATCAATATTATTATCAAAAATATCCTAGATGCTTTTTTCATACTTTTTCTTCTAATCCACTCTTTCTCTGTCAATTTACTACCCATTATTTTCACCCAATACCCTATTTATATCCTTGGTAACATTTTACTCATTATATCCTATTATATAATATTTACAATAGAAACATTCGTAAGTATATTTGATTTCCTCTTTCGCACATAAAAAGACAGGGAATATTCTTAATCATAATCCCTGCCTTTATAAAACAAATTAATTTATACTAAACACATTATTATTCTTCTATGCTATAGTTCGGAGCTTCCTTAGTAATATGAATGTCATGTGGATGACTTTCCTTTAAGGATGCAGAAGTTATCTTAACGAATTTACCATTTTCCTGAAGCGTTTTGATATCCTTAGCACCACAATAACCCATACCTGATCTTAAGCCACCAACTAGCTGGAAC
>JGI24708J26588_10001466_pt1 | contig 18720 bp, 22 predicted proteins | sample BioPla1DNA2_FD_26588 | JGI IMG/M metagenome (IMG submission 26588) | reverse complement strand
ACGGGTCACCATATCATGGGTGATTAGCTCAGCTGGGAGAGCGCCTGCCTTACAAGCAGGATGTCGGCAGTTCGATCCTGTCATCGCCCACCAAATATTAAACCGATTAATTAGAGAAAATATCTAATTAATCGGTTTTTTTTACGCTGCTTTCGCTTCTGATAACTAGGTGCTGGTGAAGGAAAACGCAGAAATTTAGCGAACAATGTCAATGAAAGGAGATGAGCTATCCTGCTTAGATCCAGAACGGTGGAAAAGTTTGCAAAAATTTTACTTATTGCTGCCTCACTGTTAATTTTAGTTGGCATTATGCGAAATTATGCTATAACCCAGTATGATAGAATTATTCTCGATAAGCGTAACCAGGCAACTGTAATTGCCCACTATATAGAATTGAATTTGGATAATCGTCTCACCGCCCTAGCGATGGTTGCAAATGACCCGGATATACGGAGCCTGAAACCTGATAAAATGGCGGACGAGCTGAAGCGAACTGTTAATAAATTAGGCTTTTTTAACGCTGTTGTTTTTGATCGCAATGGCAATTTTATCACTGAAGCTATCCCGGAATTTCACATTGGCAAAGTATATGACCAAGATAGTTTTAATAAAGTGTTATTGGGTACGCCCACCATTTCTAACCGGATAGTATATAACGGACTTGATACTGCTTATGTAAGCTTACGTGTGCCATTATTTGATGAAAACGGGCAGGTTAAGGCGGTACTTGTTGCCGGTATGCCAATCAGCCAAATTGCTGATATGGTTAATCAAACAATGAAAAAATCCTTGCTGGGTGCTGAAGAATACGTATTTATCATCGATAACAATCTTAACTATATTGCCCATCCACGCTTGCAGGAGCTCTATCTCAAAGAAGAGGATAATGCCCACGGCTCGTTTTTCCAAGATAACATAGACCATAGTATTGAGGCATCAGTGCTTGATCATACTGAAAAGCTTTACACTTTTACCAACATAGAGCATGCTAATTGGCGAGTTGTTATTGCGACACCATTAGCTTCACTTTACGGTTCAATGTTCAAACGGTCATTGAATGACCTGGTTATTTTTACCTTACTGGTAATTATTATTGGACTATGCTACAGGGTACTCAAACAGCGGCAGGCTGAGAAACTGGCACTAGAGAGCCTGCAAATGGAGAGATTAAGCTGCGCAAGCCAAATGGCGGCATCGATTGCTCATGAAGTCCGCAATCCGCTTACTTCAATTAAAGGATTCATTCAATTAATAATGCGCAAACCTGACCGGCCGGCACCGCCCAGCTATTTAGAGGTCATTGCTGCAGAAATCGAGCGGATTGAAAAACTAGTGACCGAGTTTCAATTGCTGGCGAGGCCGATAAAGCCGGCTATATTTCGGCCGGTTAACATGGTTCGGGTAGTAAAGGACGTTGTAATGCTTATGGAAGGACAGGCGTTTAATAAAAAAATTGAGCTCACCTTCGAAGATCAGCTCGATAATCACTTATCAGCCATTTTCCATACGCAGGGTGACCAGGCGCAATTAAAACAAGTTTTTATAAATCTACTGCGTAATGCCATTGAGGCAGTAGATGAAGCGGGTAGGATAAATGTGAATTTGACGCTGCGGGACTCAATGATTGCTGTCACTATAAAAGACAATGGAATGGGAATGCCGCAAGAAGTTTTACTAAAACTGGGCACACCATTTTATACAACTAAAACTAATGGAACCGGGCTGGGGCTGTCAGTCTGTTTTAATATTATTGAAAGTCACGGTGGTAAAATAGAAGTTACCAGCCAAGAGGGCCGCGAAACTACATTTACCGTTCTGCTACCCTATAATCCGCGGATAACCTTTTAATAGCCTAAATCTTCGCCGATAATTACGATATGAATATCAATAGCAAATGGTTTTTTATGCATAATAGTAGTTACGTTACAAATCCGGCTTGGTTTTTGACAGTCCATGCATTCTCCGGTGGTTGTGCAGGGATTGGACAAACCGAGCCGTTTGTTGTTAATGGGGGCAGCGTATAATTTGATTCGTTGTTCAGCCTCGGCGGTATTTTTCACAATTTTATTGATGCCAACAACTACAATCACCTGTTTGGGTCCAAAAATCATTGAAGCGACGCGATTGCCAGCGCCGTCGACATTAACCAGTCTTCCATCTAGGGTAATGGCATTGGTGCTGCTCAGGAATACATCGCAGGTTAATTGTTTGCGCCGCATTGCGAGCTTTTCTTCCGGGCTTAGGCCGGGTTTATTATGGTTAAAGATGGTATTGCCCACAGACTCCAGTTGTTTAGTTAGGCCAAGTTCTTCGACAGTCGAGGATCCGCCAATGCCAACTGTCGCGCTTTTTGGAATCATACCGAGGATGTGTTCTGTCGCATCTGCGCGGTTTTCAAAGTAGGCTGCAGTGAAATTGTTTTTTTCTAAAGCTTTAACGACCTTATTTCCCAGTATTTCATTGTGCCAATTTACAAATTGATTCATGTAATAACCTCCTTATAGGGTAATATAAAGTAAGCCTTGCTTCAGAAGAGTTTTAACTCGACCTGAGGCTTAGTCTTCGGTTAATTATACTGAGTAACTTTCTACAAAATTGTTAAATTACCTTTTATTGGGTTTGGTTCCAACAGAGCAAAGGAGGAGGAGTAGCTTAACAGTTGGGCGTATATAACTAGGGGAGCGATTAACGTATTGAGGGAGGCGCTAAGATGGATACTAAAGAACGCCGAACAGCTATACTTAATATATTAATGGGAGCGGCTAAACCTGTGACCGGAACAGTACTAGCTAAAAAGCTTGGTGTGAGCCGGCAAATTATTGTCGGCGATATTGCACTTCTACGGGCCAGCGGTATCGATGTTTATGCTACGCCGCAAGGCTATGTCGTGCCGGCGAAGGGTGAAGACAGGAAGATTAGGGCAACATTGGCTTGTCACCACACAAGAGAGGGAACTGGCGATGAGCTTAACATTATTGTCGATAATGGCGGGAAAGTCCTTGATGTTGTTGTTGAGCATCCGCTTTACGGTGAGATAAGGGCTAATTTGATGCTGTCGTCACGGCGTGAGGTTGACGAGTTTTTAAAAAAATTAGCTTTGAGTGGAGCTGAGCCGCTATCTATTGTAACAGGCGGCGTTCATTTGCACACTGTAGAAATTTCTGACCGCCAGGCGCTTGAAAAAATCGAAGAACAATTAAAAGCGAATGGAATATTGCTAAAGTAATAGAGAATGGAAAGAATGGAGCATAAAAGCCCAACCCTCCGGGCAGACTGAGTAGTTCAGCACTGTCGTTGGTTGGGCTTATTCATTGCTAAATGACAATTTCGTCTATTAGGCGGGTGACTTTACCCGCTTAAACAATTTTCCGGGCAGGAAAGTTGTCGTTATTGCTCCGGCAATCGGAATTATAGATAAGATAATAAATACACTAGGAATGCCGAAATGGTCGGCAATATATCCGAGAATAGCCGCCCCCAGGCCGCCCAGTCCGATGCTGAATCCTACTGTTAAACCAGAAGCGATTCCTACATAGCCAGGCATCATTTCCTGAGCAAAAACCAGTGTTGTGGCAAATGAGGAGGTCAAGGTGAGACCAATTATGCCTAGCACAACAAGTGTAGCAATGCCGCTAGTATAGGGAAGTAGGATTAAGAATGGCAATGAGCCGAGCATTGAGAACATAATAACCGTTTTACGTCCGTAACGATCGCTTACTGCTGCCCCTAAAAAAGTTCCGATTACACCTGTAAGTAAATATGCTGAGAGCAGATAACTGGCGTAAGCTGTGCTTCCGCCCAAGTATTCAGAGTAGTATAAAGGAATATAAGTAGTAAGTCCGGTGTGAATACTAGAGCGAACAAAAATTACCATCACCAGCAAGCTTAGAAACACAACATTAATTGATTTCTGCGCAATTTGTTCCGGCGATGCAGTAGCTTTTTCCGTTTGCTCATTCGCGCTAAAACAAGGTAGATTTACCCAAAGCAATATTGACATAATTGCTGCGGGTAGTACAAAGTAGATTGCGTTGTCTAGGCCGCCCCGAAAATCTAATAAAAATGACATTAAGATTGTACCTAGAGCAAGTCCTAGATTGCCGCCTACCGAAAAGAACCCCATACTGCGGCCTCTTGTCTGAAGAGAGCTGACAAAGTGAGTAGATTTTGAGCCTTGTGGATGAAAGGCGGCAATTCCCAGGCCCCCGAAAATTATAGCTGCAAGCATTAGATAGTACGAGTCAACAAGTCCAGCGGCAGCCATGCCGAAGCCGGAAATAAACACCCCGGCAGGCAGCAGCCAGGGCATTGACACTTTATCGGATACATAGCCGAATACCGGCTGAATAAGTGATGATGTAATGTTCTGTACAAGGACGATAAAACCAATCTGGGCGTAGGTAAGGGTGAATTTGGCTTTTAAAAGCGGCAGCATCGCCGGCAGCGCACCTTGGGCCAAATCCGTAACTAAATGCCCAAAGGTAAGCAACATGAGCGGCTTGGTAATAAAATCGGTCTTCAAAGTATCAACCTCCAATTTATCCCATGCTCAATATACACTATATCTAAGTCTATGTCTAAAAAAAAGTTATTGTCATTTACAGAGACTTGTTATATAATGTTTACAGCTGACAAGACAACTGTAAATACACATAGTGAAGGCTTTTTCGATGGTATTGCTACAAAGGCTTCTCTTATAGCGGATAAACTAAGGCCATTATCGTGTAAACTAGTTGATACAAGAAAAGACAGTATCCGGACTTAATGCTGGATAACATGGATAATAATATGATGTGTCGAGTTGTCGAGATAACTGATTCTGTTAAGGCTCTTGACATAAGTTTAGCTATTGGCAGGATTAAATAACACCAGACAGGAGGATAACATGGACATTATAAGCCGTTTAGAACGAATACCAGCCGGCCGTTTTCATTATAAATTGCTGCTGATTACCGGCCTTGGTTGGATGTTTGATGCAATGGACACCGGCATAATTGCGTTTGTTTTGCCGACTCTGGCTAAGGAATGGGGATTATCGGCTACGCAGATAGGGTATATCGGCAGTATTGGACTCGTTGGTATGGCGTTAGGTGCAGTTTTGGCGGGATCGGCCGCTGATAGATTTGGCCGTAAGAAGATGTTTGCGTCAACTTTAGTCTTATACAGTATAGCGACAGGGTTGTGCGGTGTCGCGCCAAGCTATGAGTGGCTGCTGTTTTTTAGATTTTTAGTAGGTTTTGGACTGGGGGGGCAATTACCAGTCGCTGTGACATTAGTCAGTGAATATTCCCCGCCGGCTAAGCGCGGAAAGTTTATAGTTCTCTTGGAAAGTTTCTGGGGAGTAGGCTGGTTGGTCGCGGCCCTGATATCATACCTGGTTATCCCGCGTTATGGCTGGCATATGGCTTTCCTTATCGGAGCGCTGCCGGCTCTATACGTTTTCCACTTTTGGCGGAATGTGCCAGAGTCGGTTAGATATCTCATCAATAAAGGTAAAATTCAAGAAGCTCATAAGATAGTCAGTGGCTTGGAAATGGCTGCGGCCGGGCTAACGCCTGCTGCCGAGGCTATCGCTCCGAAGGCCCAGGAAACCACCCAGACGACTTTTGCTGACTTGTGGACTTCGTCCTTCCGGCGCCGTACGATTGTGCTCTGGCTGATTTGGTTTGGAATTGTTTATTCGTATTACGGAATATTTACTTGGCTGCCATCATTGATGGTTGGAGAAGGTTATACGATAATTAAGACTTTCGAATATGTACTTATTATGACAGTAGCGCAATTGCCTGGGTATTTTACGGCAGCATACTTAGTTGACCGAATTGGGCGAAAAGCTACGTTGTCCGGATTTATGGCGATGAGCGCTGTTTGTGCCTACTTTTTTGGCCAGGGTGGCAATCCGGAGACAGTTTTATTTTGGGGAAGCTTGATGTCCTTTTTCAATCTCGGGGCATGGGGGGTTGTTTATACCTATACTCCAGAGCTATATCCTACGCGGATGCGGGCCTCAGGGTCCGGTTGGGCGGCTGCCATTGGTCGTATCGGCGGTATTTTGGCGCCGACTGTTGTTGGCTTCATGATTACCGGCAGCGGCGGGTTTAATAAAGTATTCGTGATGTTTACCTGTGTCATGTTCGCAGTAGCTCTAGTTATTCTCTTATTCGGGGAGGAAACCAAAGGGAAGTCGCTTGATGAAATAAGCGGCTAAAATAAATCGGCCGCCATACAGGCGGCCGATTTTTAAATATTGATATCTACATTGTTACCAAGATGGGGCGGGGAGATTATAGGCATCGATGTATTGATGAGATTAACTAAACCCTGTCCATTCTGCTCCATTGTGTCCATAGTCTTCCTTAAAATCAGAATGCTAGCGTCATTTTGAGCTGAGGCTTGCGAAGAGATTATTGATAAAGCTGCAATATCCATGTGGAGCCTCCTTATCTTGTTCTATATAATTTAAGTATACACTGAATTGTAATTTATGCCAACTAATACCTTTGATGATATTGTGTATACTTTATGTTATAATATTTTAAAAATCTAGGAGGCAGCATAATGGTTTCAATTGGTTTTATAGTCGCGTTTCTTGCGGCTTTTTGGGTTTATAACGATGCCAAACAACGCGGCCATGATATAGGTACTGCAATTTTGTGGTCATTAGGCACTTTGGCGATGCTTGTCGTCTTTCTGCCGCTATATTTGCTTTTCGGCCGGAAGCCGCAGCTTAAGAAAAATCGTCAGGACAGCGATATTATTGACGTCGAGGCAACAGTGACAACAGATAGTTATTTAACCTGCACCATGTGCGGTAAAAACGTAAAAGACGAGTTTAACGTGTGCCCTTATTGCGGTTTTACGCTTAAACCTGAATGTAAAAACTGCGGACAACATCTCAGCCGCGACAATAAATACTGTCCTACCTGCCAAACCCCGACCGATCTTAAGTAGTTATCAAGAAGTCCCCAAAAAAGTTTTATGTAAATGTTAGACAAGACAATTATTTTATGATATAATAACATTTGTCGTCAAAATCATATGCGCCCGTAGCTCAGGGGATAGAGCACCGGCCTCCGGAGCCGGGTGCGCAGGTTCGATTCCTGCCGGGCGCACCATAAGTCAGTTAAGTCGTGGGTTGAAGAGACCTACGGCTTTTTTGTTTTATCTATTAGAGCACAAAACTAAAATCTACACGTAAAACTATTGGATTTCCAATGGTCTTAGGAAGTCGGTCTCTCATTTTTCGCATACAAAAATATGAGAAAAAGGGAGGCTATAGCATGGAAATCGGGTATGCAAGCGGATTTTTATTGCAACCAAAAAGAGTGAGAATGTGACACCAAGGACACTGGAGACATATGACAGAGGGTTAAAACGATTTTTTGATTATCTGTTGGAAAATAATATTTTTGACGTCTCTGAGGTTGACTCTGGTGTCATTAGGGAATTTCTTATTATGCTCAGAGAGAAAGGACTTAGGGGAATAACCGTACATCAATTTTTTAGGATACTGCGGACGTTCTTTACTTTCCTACATCGGGAAGATTACATTATCAAAAATCCAATGACTAACGTAAAGGCTCCAAAGGTTGAGCAAAAGGAAATGCGGACGTTTAATGCACAGGAGATAAGCAAAATACTAACTGCTTTCGACAGGAATGACTTCATCGGTATGCGTAACTACTGCATTATGTGTCTTTTCTTTTCTACAGGTATTCGCAAGACAGAACTGGCAAGTCTCACATTGGCAGATATTAATATTACTACCGATTTAATTCGTATAGCACATGGTAAGGGTCAAAAGGAACGATATGCGCCTATTGGAAAAACCCTAAGACGTGTTTTAATACAATACATAAAAATGCGAGAGGAATATCTTAAGGGGGAAACCTGTCATTGGCTATTTGTTACACCAAGGGTAACCCGTAAGATGACTAACTCATGTCTTAATATATTATTCCAAAAGTTGAAGAAAAACTTGAACCTTACTGGTGAAAAGATTTCCTGTCATACTTGGAGGCATACCTTTGCCAAAAACTATTTGCTAAATGGTGGAGACATATTTAGTTTACAGAAGATACTTGGACATGCCGATATTGTTACTACTAAGAATTACCTCCACCTTAATGAAAAAGAGGTAAAACTTCAGCACGCTAAGTATAATCCACTCGACAATAAGGATTGGTTATATTAGGAATATACGATGTCTTATCCCCCCCCCTCCCGTCTCAGTACGGTAAAACACAGATAGCAAAAAAAGAAGGGCAACCATTGGAGACTAAAAGGGTCTCTTAGGTTGCCTTTTTGGTTATGGTAGCAAAATCTTAAAGTATATACTATTGTAATTGAGAAAAATGCTACCTAGTGACACACCAGACGCGTAAATTACGACCTCCTGGGGTTTTCTTTTGTTTTGATATAAGACGAAAATTGTACCCATGGTCATCCAGAAGGTCATTAATTTTTCCTATGCTAGCCAATAAACCATGTTCTTTGCAAAGATTCTTAATGACTGCCTGTTGTTCGTCCGTAAGATAATCTTGGCCAGCATATTGTTCCATAAGGGAAACCAATTGAGAAACTCCTTGTTGTTCTAATTCTTCTCTTAGTGTAGTCACAGTGATGCTGTTGTACCGATTAATAAATAATTGTCTGTATGCTTCGGTCATAGAGCCATATCTCAGGAGAGAAGTATATTCACATATGTCTTGTTTCAACTTGCCAAGTTTCATTTGGTTTACTTCAGGTCGGGCTTTGGTTACTGGGTTTCCTTGCGGGGTGAACAGTTGATTGCCATTATCGTCATATACGTAACTATGTCTCATCTGCATATAATCAGGAAATCCTCTTGATTTCTTTTTTGTTTGCCATTCTATGGGGTTTTCTAGGTAAGCAAGGTCAAATTGCAATCCTTCTAGCCTGCACTTAATGCTGTTGTGCTTTGGAACTGAACAGTAAACCGTCTTGATATTCCTATTGGCAGTCCCTTTTCTAACCCTTGCGATTAATTGAAAAATATCGGTCTTAGAGGGATTCCCGAAGATGAAAAGATATTCAAAATCTTCATCAATTGAAATCCCTGTGTTTAGAGCAGATGTTATGAACAGCAGGTCGGTGTCAATCCGTCGGGTATCCATTAGAAACTCTAAGTTGTCGGTATCACTAAATGCCGAATACTCCTTGTTTCTTTTGCTGCAAATGAATGAAACTTTAATGCCTAACTCAGAGGCTTGTTGCTTATATTCAGTAGAAAGGCTATACAAATCGCTGATGTTACTGTCATAGACGATAATCCTTTTTTTCATCCGGACTAATTTGTCGAGTTCATGTTTTAACAGTAATTCGTCGTCTTTAGTTGCAGAACAGAGGCAGACTTTTGTTACGTTGTGATTGCTTCTATCAATGTCTACAAGGGTAACAATTGGCCTTTCCCATAAGTCTTTGAGTCCTTTTAGATAATCGGGGGTTCCGCTCATCAAGATTACAATAGAATTACTTTGGTTGATAAAGTTGAAAGATTCGTCGGTCAAATTGTTAATTGGAGCATCCTCAACGAAATAATGACACTCGTCGCATATGATAAAGTCATAGTCCTTAAAGAAATTTATTCCATTGATGATGTCATGCTCTAGTTTCTGGTACGTCTTAGAGTGAATCACAGTATCATCAAAATCAGCCTTATTTTGTTCGTTGATTGCTGTTCGAGGTGACAAGTATAAGGCTTTCTTACAGGATTCTTTTAGATATGGTTGTAGGGTCTTAATAATCATCGTGGTTTTTCCCGAATCAGGAACCGAATAGAAGGCGTACATTTTGTCATTACTCATGTTTGCGAAATCGTCTTTTGTGAAGATTTCAGACAGGTAGTTACTTTTTGGTGACTGTAAATTTTTCATTGATATTTCTCCTCCTAAAAATTTGGTGAAAATGAAAAGAAACCAAGCAATGTATGCCTGGCTTCTTTAGGGGATAACCCGATATTTTACTTTCTCCTCTTCGGTATGTGCCGCAATTAGGACTTTGTATATATATGCCGCAATTAAATTGTTATACTGTTTGAAAAATGTGGGCAGGTTAGCCTGCCTTCATTGTCTTACCATCATTTCTTCTCTCTGTAATGTGGTACAATTATCTGTCTGCATATATGTGGAGCAATTAAACGAAACCTCACTACAAATTAAAACCCAATTTTGCAATAAAAACTACAATAAATCCTTTGTTTTTAAAAAAATGTACAACAAGAAAATAATAAAAACTCATGTTCATCTATGGTTTTTGATTGACTATTGTTTTTGATGGTGGTATTCTAACAATAGAGATTATAAAACAAAGCAAAATTAAGGGGGCGGTTTTATGTTGAATAAGGAAATAGATGACAAGAAAAGAAATGTCGATAATGCCTTTAATCATTTATTAAATTCTATTGCTTCCGTTAATCAAACTATAATGTCGACTTCTTCTGAAGAGTTAAGCAAAGGAAATTTAGAAGAAGCACAGCAATATATTGAAAAATCTAATCTTCTAATAAATTTCACTAAGGAATTATCAAACGTCAGGAAAATTTGGGATAATTTATTTGGTGAAACTACGGATATACATGAAAGTGATATCCAAAACTACACGCCGGAAAATAGTTTTTCTTCGCAACTTCCCTCCGTAGAAACGCCTTCAGTAAAAGAAAGATATACATACACAAATCTCGATATTACCATGGAGTTTGTTAATCCAGCAGGTGGTGTGTACAACTTCAGGATGGATAAAAGTATTTTCAGGGAAGTATGTAAATATACGATTCAATATATAGAGAAAAACGGATATGCCCAAGCCAAAGACATTGTTACCAATCTTCATCCATATCTATCAAGTAACACAAAATATAAAGACCTAAAATCCCTTGTCTATAAACCACTAAAATTTCTTGCTGATATAGGAATTTTGAAGTATCGCAATGGTAGGACTGGCTGTTATGAATTACCCGGAACTACTCAGGTTGCATTGGATTTCCTTGATAACTTTGACAAGCCAAAAAAATAGCATACCTTTAATTTTTAATGAACCTCAGAATAAAATCACTATCCAATAGTGTGATATTTTGAGGTTTGCTTTTTGCAACCAAGTGAATCATCTGTATCATATCCATAAGTTAAGACTATTGACACCGAATTTTCCTTGCAGTAAAATCAAGGCATATTACGGTGTCAAAACTAATGGTCAAAAACAAAGCGAAAAATGGAGGTATTTCTTCATGAAAACTTATGGATATGCTAGAGTTAGTACCATCAAGCAAATTGCAGGAAATTCTTTAGAAGAGCAAGAAAGCGTTCTATCTGGTCGTGGCTGTCAGCAAATTGTAGTTGAGCAGTACACTGGTAAGACAACAGACAGACCCAAACTTAAAGAGTTAATTTCAATACTTCAACCCGGTGATACACTTATAGTTACTAAACTGGACAGACTTGCACGAACTGTGCGAGAAGGCAGTGAGTTAATACAAGAACTGATTAGTAAAGATATTACAGTCATAATTGACAATATGGGAACAATCAGCAATAAAACTATGGATAAGTTAATGTTAAATGTTCTGTTAGCCTTTGCTGAATTTGAACGTGATATGATAATAGAGAGAACACAAGCAGGAAAAGCAGTTGCACGAACTAAAGAAGATTTTAGGGATGGCAGACCCAAGAAATATTCAAAAGTCCAAATTGAACATGCATTAGAACTCTTAAAGAACCATTCCTTTACCCAAGTAGAGCAACTTACAGGAATTAGCAAATCAACTCTCATTAGAGCCAAACGTAACCAACAGGAAAAAAAGAATGCAATATAAAGGCTGTCCTTAAGGGCAGTCTTTTACTGTTCTTAAACTAATAAATGACTCTGCAATTCCCTAGAGGGCAAAGTGTAGAAGGTCTCTCGACTTCTTGTAAACTGTCTGATTTTCTTGAAAAACAGCCGGGGGCGGGTCTTAACGTATCCTCTGTGTGTGAATCGAAACGGGGGTACGGGGGAAAAGCAAAACACTGATTTTTTATTGATACCCTTTCACAAAATTTTTGCTAATTTGGGCTTAGCGACAATTAAGAAAGGGGCGTACTACACATTCAATTAGTGTCTAATGGATTAAGGTATGGTCTGTTTTTTGAGTAACATACAAGTTGTCTCAAGAATTTACGCATGCTATAATTTCCATGAGAATGAGAGTATCGGCTTCATAAACGTGGATGGATATGCTCAAAGATTGAAAAAGACTCACGACTACGCTTAAAATATGGTTTTCTTGGACAGGAAAACTGCGTGTATGGCTCAGATAACCGAGCAGATTCCTCCGGAGCCGGGTGCGCAGGTTCGATTCCTGCCGGGCGCACCATAGCACAAAGCACTTGCAAAAACTGCAAGTGCTTTGTGCTATTATAATGACGGAGATGTAAGAGACGCAGGGACGGTGGTTGCGTCTTGATAATAGTAGCTATTGAGGCGCGTTGAGGACGCAACCACCGTCCCCTTGTCTTGCGTCCCCTTGTCTTGAGGGGGTAAAAAAATATGAGCCGTCTACGAAAAGTGGCGGCTTTCTGTGTAACCGAAAATCGGTACCTCTCATACGATATATAAGGGAGACCAAGAAAACTGCAGAGGAGGTATTCGTATGGGATTTGGTTTCGGTGGTTGTAACGGTCACGGCAACGGAAGTTTCATAATAATTATCATTATTATACTTCTGTTTTTCTGCTTCTTTGATAATGACTTTGACACAAATTGTTAACCGGTAATTTATTTTAGCGACTGCCAATCCACAGCCTTATTATACGACTCCGCGTAAGCGGGGTCATTTTTATTTACCAACAGTACTATTTTTGTTTGTCAATATGACATTTACATAGTACGTTGCATATATTAAAGTAGGCAGATGCCGAAAATATAATAATAGAGGTGAATTGTGTGGGGTTTGAGAAACTTTTTGATTGTGCCGGTTGTGTGGAGGTAACACTTATTCTAAAAGATTTTAAAACTGTTACTGGAAGATTGATAAAGGACCGTAACCCGTTCGGTCATTTTACTCCGGGATTCGTAAAACCAGGTTTTGGCTCAATCCATAATGACAAATGTGATGATCATAAGGACCATAAGGATAAATGTGATGATCATAAGGACCATAAAGAAAAATGTGTTTGCGGCAGTGACTTTATCTTGCTCGAGTTAACAAAGGACGCTGAATCGGTAAGTCTGCGAGAAATAGAAATCAACGGTGGTTTTAGAATTGAATGGGTAAATGTAGAGTTTCCTGAAGGTTCTTGCATAGCTGTAAATGTTAGTAATATCATTTATGCTGGTGTTAATGCAAATATTGATAAAGAGAAATTTTCGATTGGTCAAATGACTACTGAACCTGCACCTGCACCCGAACCCGCTGAGCCCGAGGCCTAGTTAAAGAAATATAATAGAATACCGACCTCAATACCTGTCGATAAGGTTTTGGGGTCGGTTTCTTCTATTTAATTCTAAATTAATTCTAAAATTTATCAGCTAATATTAAACCATAGTCAATTCAGAGTGGGGTAACTACTCTGTTGATATAGATTACCTCCCGATTTTCCGTCTGTCTTAGGGCAGACGGTTTTTTGCTAATACAGGGTTGAGAGAGGTTGGATTATGGACTAATCTGAAAGGAAATCATAAACATTTTGGTTTGATTTGATGGCAGGATTGTCTCGTAAAAATACTTTCTCTTTATTTTTAGCGATTGCAAAGTCCATATCTTTTCCGGCAGACATTAGCTGATTGGTGGTTTTTGAAATAGTTCGGAACTTTAGATATGAGCTATTATTTCGATATGTCATTAATTGACCACCTCTGCAACACTATTTAAATTGTTCTTCTTGTTTTGCATAGACATCTTTCTGAATAGGTGGCGTCTCATTGCTCCTATTTTTAACGGTGTGCGGTAATTTGTAGCCGAGTTTTTCGCCGTAGCCGTCGGAACTTTTCAAAAGAATCACCTCCTAATGCTAGTTTGACCAGAACGAGAATATCAAATCCGGGCAGTAAAAAACTGGAGGTTCAAATAGACGTATTGCTTTATACAATATACAAGAAGATAGAGCTATNTCTACAATTGACAGAATATACAGAAAATAGTACAATTAAAATAACAGAAGAATAGAGAGGAGGCCTCCGCTATGGATACGATTAGACTTTGTATCATTAGTTTTGGAGTAGCTAGCCTGTTATCTCTCTGTGTTGTGTTAATTGTTTGTTTTAAAATCAAGGGTAATTAAAACGAGCCTGCGGGCTCTTTTTTTGCCGCCAGTCATATTCACAATTTATGATGCATAAGTAAAAGCATAGTTTAACTGTGACGACCATAATATTGAATGCAATTTTGAACTTGAATTATAATTATCTATATGGTAATATTATCAATGGATAGGATTTTTTAGAAAAGGATTAAATTTATCTAGAATATATATAATTAGGGGGAGAAGAAAATGAAAAATTTAAAAGGCACTAAAACGGCTGAAAACTTGCTCAAAGCATTCGCAGGTGAGTCCCAAGCTCGTAATCGCTATACTTATTACGCCTCGGTAGCGGAAAAAGAAGGCTATAAACAGATAAGAAATATTTTTATTGAAACAGCCGACAATGAAAAAGAGCATGCAAAAAGATTTTATAAGTTTTTACTCGAAGGATTCCAAGGCGAACTGCCGGCAATGATTGAGATTACTGCTGGTTTTCCTGTTGCTCAAGGCTGTACGCTGGACAACTTGAAGGCAGCCGCTGCTGGTGAAAACGAAGAGTGGTCTGACCTTTATCCCGCTTTTGCCAAAGTTGCTGAAGAAGAAGGTTTCCTGGAAATTGCTAAGGCTTTTAACATGATTGCATCGGCTGAAAAACGCCATGAGACACGTTACGTAAAATTAGCGAATAATATCAGCGAGGGTAAAGTATTCAAAAAAGATAGCAAAGTATTGTGGAAGTGCGGCAACTGTGGTTATGTACATGAAGGAGAAGGTGCGCCTGATTTATGTCCGGCTTGTATCCATCCTACAGCCCACTTTGAAGTATTCGTTGAAACTTACTAATTTACCTACAAACATTAAGCGGAGCCATTATGGCTTCGCTTTAATTTTTACTTTGATTAACAAGGTGGAGTAATTAGTGGGCTAGCATATCGCTAATTTGTATGCTGATGGCTACAGCGCAGAAGATTATAAAGCAGTTAAGATGATTTTTAAAATGGGGGACATAGTGGGAGGCTATTTTTTTTTCTCTTGTCAATACTAATGTTAAATAGCGTAATAGTGAGGGAGTATATGACAATGCCAAGCTCACGCAATATTAGTATTGAAAAAGTTCGTTATCATGACTTGAATGACTTAGAAAAGATCTTTACTAAGGAATTTGGCGAAGAAGTAGACGTCGCAATAATTAGGCAGCGTATTCATCGAATCCGGCAGTTTTATTTTGTGCTATTACCGCTTAGCGGTATTTCGTTGTGGCTTAAAAATCTGTTTAGTATCTATATTTGCCGGGTGGATGGAAAAGTTGCAGGCTTTATGCAGGTATCCTTTTTTAATCGCGGCCAATTGCATTTGGATTTCATTGCTATAAATAAAAAGTACCGCGGCCAAGGCTTGGGGACTTTAATTCTGCGCAAACTGATCGATGGGGCGGCTCGTAATAATTACGATATTATTCTTGAAGTAAGAGCAGACAATCCGGCCTACAACCTCTATAAACGCCTGGGCTTTATTGATAAGGCCCAAATCCTTCATTATGATAAAGATATTGATAAAAGCCTCCCTGTGCCGAATACGGCTAAGTCGCGGCTTGGTGGGCTGCGCAAGCGTAATAATAATGATTGGCAGCAAATTTACGAGCTTTATCTTAAGAGCCTGCCTCTGAAGTTGCATCAAATAGCTCGCCGTGAGGTTCGTGAATTTAATCCAAACTTGTTTACCAAATCTCTTGAGTGGTTTAAAAACTATATGATGGGCATTGTTAAGCAGCAGTATGTTCTCGAAAGGCATGGCAGGATTGTCGGTAGTCTGGAATTACAAAGCTATTTAAAAGCACAGTCCCATATTATGAATGTAATGCTCGACTCCGAGCATGAATATTTGCGTGAACGGGTTTATATACAAGCTCTTCAATTACTCCGAGCATATAAGAGAGGAACAATCAGCACGACAATTTACCGTGATGGTATTGAAAAGCAGCAAGCACTGGAAAGGCTCGGCTTTGTAGAAAAAGAGGCATATTATTTAATGTTTCGCCCGGCGCATTTGCAGAATAAGGCTGCTCAGGAAAATAAACGCCATTCGGAAGGGGATTCTAATAAATTGCTGCCTCAAAAATTGCCGCGTCCGGAATATGTTGCTATAGAGTAAAAACTGCCAAAAGAGCCTGCGGGCTCTTTTTTGAGGTCCTGTCGGCACTTTGACATATTAAATAAATATAAGTACAATAAAACGAGAATTCACTGGATATCTATGGCAAGTAAATCAGGTTAAATTTTAATAGAAGGTGAAGTTTATGATTACAGTAAGAGAAAAAGTCCGTTTTGTTGAGACTGATATGATGGGTGTTGTTCATCATTCCAATTATTTCCGCTGGTTCGAGATGGGACGGGTGGAGTATTTAAGGCAAGCGGGTATTTTGTTGACTGAGATGATGGAGCGCGGTATTTTATTCCCGATAACAGAAGTAAGCTGTAAATATCATTCGTCGGCAAAGTTTGATGATTACATATTAATCGAAACCAAAATGATCGATTATTCCCGAGTAAAGATGGTTTTCTCTTATGAAGTGCGGCGGGAAGCGGATGGTATTCTTTTGGCAACTGGCCAAACGACGAATCTATTTACGACAAATGGAAAAATAACCAGGCTGCCTGCTGAGTATTATAGCAAGTTGGAAAAATTTACTGTAAAATGAATATGATGTTCATTGAAAAGAGACACTAAGATACAGGGGGCGGCAGTATGGGAAATAATGCGCCAATAGGGGTGTTTGACTCTGGGATCGGCGGGCTGACCGTAATGAAAGAATTGATTAATTTACTGCCAGGCGAGAATTTTATTTATTTTGGCGATACGGCTCGGGTGCCGTATGGATCGCGGCCTCCGGCAGAAATAAAGGAATTTACCGATGATATAATGCGATTTTTATCAGCGCAGGACATAAAAATGGTTGTAATGGCTTGCAATGCTATGACCTCAGTTAGTTATGAGTTTGTTAAGGAGAAATACAAACTTCCTACTGTTGGCGTTAATCGCGGCCTAGAAAGGGCAATTAAGCTAAGCACTACCAAAAAAATTGGGGTTATTGGCACGGTTGCAACAGTTACCAGCCGCTTACATGAAAAGGAGTTATTCATACAGGATTCAAATGCTAAGATTTACGCGGTTGGGTGTCCCCAATTAGTGCCGTTGATTGAGAGCGGAATTTTAGAGGGACCGCAGATTGAGGAAGCTGCTGCTGAATATCTCCTACCGCTAAAGCAGGCAGGGGTAGATGTTATAATACTGGCATGCACCCATTATCCATTTATTACGGAGGTTATCAGCCGTTTCATGGGCAAGGGTACGGCTATTATAAACCCGGCTTGTGAAACAGCTCAGGACGCTTGGGAAATCTTGAAAAAATCTGATCAGCTGGCGGCTAGAGGGCAAGGTTCAGTAGAATTATGCTTTTCGTCCGACCTTGAACAAGCCGCACGGATGGCAGGACATCTATTTGATACTACAGCTGTTAGCTTTAGGTTGGTCAATCTGCAAGATTTTCGTTAAAGACCTAGAAAATTTGGGGAATTTTTGGTATAATTCTTAGTTGTAGTTTATATTGGTGTATATGGAGGATTTGTCGTGGAGTTTTTGTTTGGTTTAATTGTGCTGGTTGTCGTGGTTGTTCTCTCAGTTTGGATTTATATAGTCCGTCAAGGCGACGCCGAGTTTGAATTCTTAGTCGACCAGCGCACAGAGTTTACACTTGTAGACATGACGGAAAATACAGCAACTTTTTCGTGCAAGGTTCCGTTTGTAAACAAAGGAACACAAGATGGTACAATTATGGACGCCTATACCCGTCATCTTCTACCGTATGAGCAGTATGATGGCGTAGAGGTAAACTCACGCTTGGAACTTGAGACAGCTCCACGTACCGACGGCTACTTTGAGGCTTTGATTGTTCCCAAGACGACTGGTCAGGCTGTTATTGTTACAGTTAAATTAACCGCCAAAAACGGGAATATCCGTGAAGCTCTCGGCCAAATGGTGGACATGCCCATTGATATTGTGTACCAAATAGTTGCACGCAGCGAATGGTATATTACCAAAAACCGCTTAGTCATGAAGTCGCAGGAAATAGCAAAAGCAGCAGGCTTAAAACGCGCCGTATAGAATCGGTGCAGGAGGTAGTGTCATGGCAGAATTAGAACTTAAACCGGTACGTACCCGGATTTTAACTCCAGAAGATAACATTGTTGACGCAATTATAGAATATGCCCAAGATGATATTGGTCCCGATGATATTGTGTCGGTAGCAGAAAGTGTTGTTGCAATTACACAGGGGCAGGCTACTAGACCGGAAGAATTAAAACCGTCTTTTTTAGCTAAGGTTATGTGCCGGTTTGTACCGCAGAAGGGCAGTTTATCTAGCTGTTACGGCATGCAGGCCGCAATTAATGCAGAGGGTCAATGGCGGGNGNTTTTTGCCATGATT
>JGI24708J26588_10001465_pt1 | contig 18722 bp, 13 predicted proteins | sample BioPla1DNA2_FD_26588 | JGI IMG/M metagenome (IMG submission 26588) | reverse complement strand
TATCACTTTAAATCATTTTTTCTTAATCCTAAACATAAGTTTATCCATATAGAATATATTAAATAAAAAAGGTTTCTGGTAAACAAAGATGGCTAAAAATAATATAAAATTAAAAAATATGTCTGTAAAAAAATATAATCTTTTTAAAGGAACAATTATCCTAACTCTGGCCGGACTTCTAACCAGGGTATTAGGTTTTTTCTACAAGATTTACTTGTCCAATGCTATGGGGGCCGAAAGACTTGGTATTTATCAATTGATATTTCCTATATATGGTATCTGCTTTACCATATATGCAACTGGAATTCAAACTTCTTTATCCAAATTGGTGGCGGCGGAATTAGGAAGGAACAATTATAAGAATATTAGAAGATTAATAAAAATCAGTCTAACCCTATCGGTTTCTATGGCGCTGATTTTGTCTTGCCTGGTTTATTGGAATGCTGATTATATCGCTTGGAGATTCTTAATGGAGGAGAGAACTGCCTCCTCTCTAAGAATAATGGCTATTGTTTTTCCATTCTGCGGTATCACTTCTAGCATTAATGGTTATTATTATGGTATTAAAAAAGCTGGAATACCAGCTTCTACTCAGCTTTTGGAGCAGCTTATTCGTATCCTTGTAGTATATATAATAGCTTTATATAGTGGTAATGGGGATTATGCAGTTACTTGCGAAATGGCTGTAATAGGTTTAGTAATAGGTGAAATTGCCTCTTGCCTTTATAATTCTATATCAATGTTCTTTAACCTACCTTCAAGGGGATTTGTAATTAATAATTCAAATGATAATTCACAATTATACAGTCATAAAAAGATTACAAAAGATATACTACAACTTAGTATTCCCCTGTCCACAAACCGATTATTAATCAATATTCTTCACAGTGTTGAAACAATATTAATACCTACTATGCTCCGCAGATTTGGCCTCAGCAATTCTGCTGCCTTAAGCACATATGGCGTTTTAACAGGAATGTCCATGCCTTTTATTATGTTCCCAACGGCCCTAATCAACGCTTTAGCTATCTTACTTCTACCTACCATATCTGAGGCCCATGCACTGAATAATGAGAAAATGATTGGAAAAACAACTTCAGTATCTATTAAGTATAGTCTAATAATTGGTATACTCAGCACAGGTATTTTCATAATTTTTGGTAAAGATTTAGGGATAACAGTATTTAATAATGAAACAGCCGGTTCTTACCTTTATGTCTTAGCCTGGCTCTGTCCTTTTATTTATCTTACATCCACCCTGGGAAGCATAATTAACGGATTAGGTAAAGTACATATTACCTTTATCAATTCCATCATTGGTACCTTAAGCAAAATAGCTCTGATAGTAGTACTAATACCAAAATACGGTATTAAGGGATATTTAATAGCCCTTTTAATTGGTCAATTGGTAATAACTATATTAGATACCTACGCTGTATTAAAAAATGTGAAGTTCACCTTTCCGGCAGCCGATAGTATTCTAAAACCAGGATTAATAACTGCACTGGCAGGCTTTTTACTTAGAAGCTCATATATTTACATAAAAAAAATGATACAGATAAATGAGATCTTCTTAATACTTATCTTCTGTTTCATTTTCTGTATCATTTATATTGGATTCTTGATTGTAACCAAAGCTATCTCCAAAATAGACCTTTATTAAAATGTATCGCCATAGATAACAAAATTATTCTTTCCCCTTTTCTTTACTCGGTATAAGGCTTCGTCAGCACGTTCCAACAAAGAATCAAAATATAAACCATCTCTAGGATATAAGGCAATACCAACACTCCCTGTAATAGGTATTGCTTTGTCCTTATCCTTGTATTCAGTATTCAGCACATCAATCAACCTATTAGCTTTATTTATTATCTCCTGCATATCATCAATGTTCCCAATAAATACAACGAACTCATCCCCGCCAATTCTTCCTATGATCTCTCCATCACCAAATACACTTTTCAGGCGCTTAACCATAAATGTTAAGGTCTTATCACCTACCAGATGACCATAGTTATCATTGACTTCTTTAAAATCATCCAAGTCTATGAACATTAAGATATGCTTACCATTTTTATTGCCATATATAAAATTCTCGATTTTCTTAACTGTAGCTTCTTTGTTGTAAATCCCTGTCAGCGGATCCCTTGTCGCTTTATAAGTAAGATGCTCTAATTCTTTCTTTTGGACATCCACATTGACCATTTTGCCAATTACCCTTACAGGCTGATTATTGTTGTCATATATGGTTTTACCCACCATCTGGCACCAGACAAATTCTCCATAAATATGCTTAAGCCGTATCTCACACTCAATAACATTGCTTCCTTCAAGCAGCTTTTGACAGAAATTCAAATATATACCTTGGTCATCAGGATGTACTACACTTTTGTAAATGATGTAATTTTCACCAAAATCATATATTGTTGCCTCATGCCCCAGTAAATCTTTAATCTTACTGGTAAATATTAATTTATTTGATTTAAAATCATATTCAAATATAACATCATTAGACAATTCCGTAGCTACACGATAGCGTTCTCTTTCAAGAATTATTTTCTCCTTTAATTGCTGTTGTTTGGTGATATCTACTACAATTCCTAAGGCATTAGGCTTCCCATCTTCTCCTTGAACAATATTACCATTAAACAGCAAGTAAACCAAGTTTCCATCCTTAGTCGTCATTGTAACTTCAGTATTTGAAATATCTTTAATAGTTAATTTATCTGAATTTTTAAACTTACTATTATCATTTGGATGAACTAAGTCCAAGATAGTATTTATATTTTTTGCCTCTATCTCATCATATCCCAATAAATCATAGAAGCATTTATTGGCATAAAATATCCGATATGGGGTCTCCAACGTAAAATAGAGTATCCCAACATTAATATCATTTGGGATACTGTTTAATTGTTCAAGCAATTTATTATCTTTTCTTTGACGTAGAAACTGAAAGCTAATCACTGTAATCCATATCATAACTACAATACTGACAATGGCAATTGTAATTACGGACAATAAAGATAGCTTGTTTACTACTTGCTCCATCAGTTTCATACTCACTTCCCCCATAAACTGCATTTGTATCAATATATGCCAGTATCATCTCTTCGGTCAATATTTCAGTTACTCAAAGTCATAGGGTGTCACTTGATATACATAATAATTCAGCCAATTTGTGTATAGTGCATTGGCATGGGCACGCCAGACTAAATTGGGTTTTAACTCATGATTGTNATCGGGATAGTAGTTGCAGGGGATTTTAATGTCTAACCCTCTGGATATATCTCTCTTATATTCCTTATCCAAAGAAATGCGATCATATTCTGGGTGGCCCGTGACGAAAATCTGCCTACCCTCCTGAGCCATTACAATAAATACTCCAGCTTCATCTGATTCGGATAATATTGTAAGTTCCTTGCATTTTAGTATGTCCTCTTTAGATACTGTAGTATGTCTAGAATGGGGGGCATAAAATATGTCATCAAATCCTCGAACCAAAGGCTCTTTTCTTTTTAGTACTCTATGTTTAAAATTTCCAAACATTTTCTCAGATAAAAGCTGTTTTTCTATACCATAATGATAGTATAATCCTGCTTGGGCACCCCAGCAGATATGAAATGTAGATGTTACATTGGTTTTTGACCATTCCATAATATTACATAACTCTTCCCAATAGTTAACCTCTTCAAATTCCAACTGCTCCACAGGTGCCCCAGTAATAATTAAACCATCAAATTTTTTATTCTTAACATCATCATAGGTTAAATAAAATTGATCTAAATGGCTACTTTGGGTATGGGTACCCACATAACTGGCTGTGGTTAATAATGTTATATCAATTTGTAGAGGTGTGTTGGATAGACTTCTAAGTAGTTGTACCTCTGTCTCTTCCTTTATAGGCATTAAATTGAGTATTGCAATTTTTAATGGTCTTATGTCTTGAGTAAGAGCTCTATGCTCATCCATTACGAATATATTTTCATCTTCTAAAATTTTCTTAGCAGGTAAACTGTTTTGTATTCTAATTGGCATCTTATCACCATCTCTTAATCTTCTTATAATCGTTCAATCTCAAACATTGTAGCATGTTTACATTAAGAAATCAACCAGCAACCCAAGTATTTGTCAAAAATATCTAATAAAATTAATTTTCTAACATATTTATTACATCTTCTTGAGACAATATCGGTATATTAAGTTCTGTAGCTTTGGTCAATTTACTTCCAGCATTTTCCCCTGCAATAACATAAGTAGTTTTTTTGGATACACTACCAGATACCTTACCGCCATATTTTTTAATCAGCTCCTCCATTTCAGACCTTCCCATGGATGGTAAAGTTCCTGTTATAACAAAGGTTAGCCCCTCTAGCTTAGCTTCCACAGTAGCATCCTCGTCATTGGCTTCAAAATTCACGCCTGCATTTTTTAATTTCTCAAGTATCTTTATATTTTGGGGATCATTAAAATAATCAACTATTGCCCTGGCACTAATATCACCTACGTCATTTATAGTGATTAATTCTTCATAGCTGGCATTCATTAATTTGGTAATTGATTTATAATGTTTCATCAATTCTACTGCAGCTTGTCTACCAATATTTCGTATACCAAAGCCTGTAATCAATCTATCTATATTATTATTTTTACTATCCTCTATCGCTTTTAGCAATTTGTCAGTATTTTTTACTTTGCCAATTATACCTTTTTCTATCAATTCATCCCTATAATTTTTAAGATAGTAGATGTCAGAAATATCCTTTAGATAACCTTCATTTATTAATGCATCTACATAGGCTTCTCCAAACCCTTTAATATCCATAGCTGTCCTAGCAACAAAATTTAAAATATGATGTAGTAGCTGTGCAGGACAATTGGGATTAGTACACTTGATATCTGCATTGCTATCATCTCTACTTGTTGGTCCATTACAGCTAGGGCAGATATTAGGTATTTGATATGCTACAGTACCTTCTGGCCTTTTCTCCTTTACAACCGACAAGACCTCTGGAATAATTTCCCCAGCCTTTCTTACAACAATAGTATCCCCTATTCTTAGGTCCAATTCGTCAATCCTATCTTGATTATGGAGGGTGGCCCTCTCTACATTGGTTCCGCATAAGCGAATTGGATCAAATATGGCCGTAGGTGTAATCCTACCGGTTCTACCAACGGTTAATCTTATCTCCCTAACTACAGTTTCCTTCTCCTCTGGAGGATATTTATAGGCCACAGCCCATCTAGGGGTTTTAGCTGTAGCCCCAAGAACTTCACGATAAGCTAGATCGTCAACCTTAACTACTGCTCCATCAATATCATAAGATAGGTTACCCCTATTTTCCCCAATCTCCACTATTGCATCCCAAACCTCATCGGCGGTCCTGCACCTTCTATAATCTTCAATAACTTTTAAACCTTGTGCCCTTAACCACTCCAAGGTTTCTGAATGCTTGGTAAATGTTTTACCTCTAACTTCTTGAATATTAAAGGCAAAAAGGGATAACTTGCGCTCTTTAACGATCTTGGGGTCCAATTGCCTTAATGTACCAGCAGCACAATTTCTTGGATTGGCAAATATTTTTTTACCAGCTGCCTCTAATCTTTCATTTACTTCATTAAAAGCATCGGTACCCATATATACCTCACCACGGATCTCCACATATGGCACAGGCTCTTTAAGCTTCCTTTTAGCATCCTTTATCATTTTGATATTATCAGTTACATCTTCACCATAAGTTACTCCATCCCCCCTGGTAATACCAGTGGTCAATTGACCATCAACATACCTTAAGCAAACCGATAAACCATCAATTTTCTTCTCAACAACAAACTCTGTGTCTGGTCGTTCTGCTAGTATCTTATTAACAAAGTTATAAACCTCTTCTTTTGAAAATACATCCTGTAGACTTAGCATGGGAACATTATGTTTTACCAATACCCCTGCTTCCCTTTTAGCTACTCCCCCCACCTTTTGGGTAGGAGAATCAGGGGTAAGGAGTTCTGGATATTCCTGCTCCAACTGTCTTAATTTCAATAATAATTGATCATATTCATAATCCGATATCTCTGGATTATCTTGATTATAGTATCTATCATTATGATACTCTATCTGCTTACGCAAATCCTCTATTTGCTTTTTTATATCATTTATTTTATCAGTTTTTTCATCATCTATTTTAAGATCATCAGATTTTTTATCTATTATATTCTTGTCCAGATCCATATGCTACCTTGCCCTTTCTTCTTATCATATCTATATACACAGTGCTACTAATTTCTTTTCTTCCCTTGATAAATCAATTTGTTTAATCCTTCTATTTCCTTTTCTGTTACATTACGCCACATTCCAGTCTTCAATCTTCCTAATTGAATATTCATTATCCTTATTCGCTGTAATGATAAAACCCGGTAACCAAGATATTCACACATTCGCCTTATCTGCCTATTTAAACCTTGAGTTAATATAATTCTAAATGTATATTTATCTATCGGTGTTATTGTACAAGGCTTAGTTATTGTATTTAGTATGGGAACCCCTGAAGACATATTCTTAATAAATTCTGAGTTTATTTCTTTATTAACCTTTACTATATATTCTTTTTCGTGTCCATACTCGGCCCGTAGTATCTTATTAACAATATTACCATCATTGGTTAACAGTATTAAGCCTTCAGAATCTTTATCTAACCTGCCTATTGGGTAAATCCGCATATCATGCTTTATAAAATCTACAATATTATCTGGTTCTCTTGAATCTGTCGTACAAACGATTCCCACAGGTTTATTAAATGCAATCAGCACCAACTTATCTTCCCTTTTAACCTCTTTGCCGCAAAATGTCACCCTACTATTCTTCGTAACTTTGGCTCCCATTTGCGCTACCTTGCCATCTATTAACACCTTGCCTTCCTGTATATAACGATCAGCTTCTCTTCTTGAGCATATCCCTGCCTCACTTAAAAATTTATTTATTCTAATCTCATCAGTTTCAATGTTTTGAGAGGTTAATTTTTTAGTTCTTTTCGCCATTTTTTATCCCATTCCTTTTCTATTCTTTATGTGTTCACACACTAATATTCTCTTTTGCATAACACGAATTTATAAGCAACTACTTAACTATGATATTATTTATTTATATGTACTTATCATTAACATCTACTTTCCAAAGTATTATACTTGATTTAGATTTCTTCGTCCATTGGTTTTTACCATCAGGATACGACAACAGCTTTTATTATGTATCACATTATGTAGTGGGCTACTTAATTTTTCTAATACAATTAGAAAAGCTACTGCATAAACCTATGTAGTAGCTTTTAATTTAATATATTAATTTATACAATCTTACACTTTTATCTGCTGGCTGTAGAGGCACCATCTTGAGCACTTTGATATAGTTCATCCATGGCACTCCAAAATGTAGCCAAATCACTATCCTTATTCCTAGCTTCCTTTCCAGCATTATTGGTCTTTTCNNTCAACTCAGTAATATCAGCATCATAATTTCTCATAACATAATATTCACTTAATTTAGAATCCATTGTTCCTGAATACACTTTTAAATTACCTTCTCCGTCTTTCACCACATAGAATTTGGAAAGTCCAGGGGCAGGTGTGTTAACACTGGTAAATTTAATCTCATGATAAACAAAAACAATATAGGCATCTTCTTCGTAGCTCTTCTTAACATAAACCTCTATATTACGGTAGTCATCAATATACTCTGTCCTAGACTTAAGTTCTTCAGCTGATTCTACTTTGTCAGGTACTGTTAACATAGTTTTTAACTTATCTATATCGCAATTATTTTTAGCAGTATAATAATCTACAAAGAGCGATTTTATCTCAGGATAGTTACTATCATCCTCTAAAGCATACACTGGTAATGGCGTCGGGGTTGGACTAGGGGTTGCTGTAGGGGTAGTATCAGGGGTTGTTGAAGGAATAGCACTTACATTATACATATTAGGTCCTACAAGCATGGCTGCTTCTAATTCCATATCACTATCTAAATCATCTGCATGCAACTGCTCTTCCTGATGTGTATCTAAGTTTAAACTCTCCTGAGCCTTAGGCATATCCCGGCTGATTGCTAAGGTCAATAAACCTATACCCATAGTACTCATTGCTGTTAACATTATCATCTTTTTATATTTAAGTTTCATGACTTCTCCTTAATTCCAATGTTAAAGTGTTTTCTTACTTAGCTATATATATTTTAGCAAAGATTACTATAAAATGCAACATAAATATTTCATTGTTATGTAACACAATTTAACATCTTTGTAACAATTCATAGTAAATTATAGCAGAAATCGAAGTAAAATCCTAAAATACCGGATATTATTTATTAATTACAAAATCAGACCTATACAATCTTTACTTTTCTTTTTAAATAAGATATAATATTAACGTTAAGCAGATTAGTCAGTACTCATAGTAAAAAATATGTGCACCTATAGCTCAGTTGGATAGAGCGTTCGCCTCCGGAGCGAAAGGCCGCTGGTTCGAATCCAGTTAGGTGCGCTAATAAAATAATCGGGCAAAGCTTTAATAAAGGCTTTGTCCGATTATTTTATTAGCTATCCAACCTTATAAAAATTTATAGCTTTACATTTAGGGCAAGTTGGCAGTGTGGTTTTTACATCATTTAATACAATGCACTGGCTACATTCCTTACATCGATACTTACCTTTACCTGGTTTTTGTCCGGTTTTGTACACAAACCTCGCCTCCCCTTATACAATTGAAATATTAAATAACCTACCTAATTAAATAATATAAGAACCTATTCAGTTATGTTACATTCTTTAATGTTATATTCTAATATCATCCAATTATTATCTTATTATATTATACCCCTAATTTTATAAATAGTAAATAATTTACATGAAAATAATAGTAATCTGCTTAAGGTGAGNTGTATATAGCGTATATAATAGTAGCCCCTNTCATTTGACAGGGGCTTATATAATGCTATTTTATTCTTTTAAGAATTATTCTTCAGATTTTTCAGGAGCATAAAGCTCAACTAATCTTTCTAAATGTTTGTACTTAGCCATAGCATTCTTTTCTGCTTGGGCGAATAACTCGGCAGCACGTTCAGGATTCTGACGAGCTAAGGAGCTATAACGTACTTCATTTTGTAAGAATTCTTGATAGCTGGTGGAAGGAGCTTTGCAGTCTAATTGGAAAGGATTCTTACCTTCATCCAACAGACGAGGATCATAACGGAATGTATTCCAGTAACCAGAGGTTACAGCTTTCTTCTCTTCAGTCATTGCAGTTGACATACCACCCTTAATACCATGGCTGATACATGGAGCGTATGCAATAATGATAGAAGGTCCATTATAACTTTCTGCTTCCACTAAAGCTTTTATTGTTTGATTGTAATCTGCACCCATTGCAATCTGTGCTACGTATACATAGCCATAGGACATAGCAATCTGTGCAAGATCCTTCTTCTTAACTTCTTTACCTGCAGCGGCAAATTGTGCTACGGCGCCAGTAGGTGTAGCCTTAGAGGACTGACCACCTGTATTGGAGTAGATCTCAGTATCAAATACTAAGATATTAACATCTTGACCACTGGCAATTACATGATCTAGACCACCAAATCCAATATCGTATGCCCATCCGTCACCACCAAAGATCCACTGAGATTTCTTAGATAGGAATTCTTTATTTTTAATAATTTCTTTAGCTTCAGCACTGTCACAAGACTCTAATGCTCTAAGTAGTGCACTGGAAGCTCCTGAATTCTCACGACCATTATCATATGTCTCAAGGTATCTTACAGCTGCTTTTTTGATTTCTTCGTTGTCAGTCTTCTCTACGATAGCTTCAACATGTTGTTTTAGTCTATCTCTCATTGTTTGCTGAGCTAGCATCATACCGTAACCAAATTCAGCGTTATCCTCAAATAAGGAGTTTGCCCAAGCTGGTCCTCTACCATGCTTGTTTACTGTATATGGTGTAGAAGGCATGGATCCGCCCCAGATAGAAGAACATCCTGTTGCGTTAGCAACAAACATTCTTTCACCAAACAACTGAGTAACTAATCTAGCATAAGGTGTTTCACCACAACCGGCACAAGCACCAGAGAACTCAAGTAATGGTTGATTAAATTGACTTCCCTTAACTGTTATATCCTTAAACTTCTCAGCAACTTCAGGCTTCTTGTCTAACTCCTGTCCATAATCAAAGCATTCTTGCTCTTGTAATTGAGTTTCTAATGGCTTCATAACTAGAGCTTTATTACCTTTCTTACCAGGACATACATTAGCACAAGATCCACAACCTGTACAGTCTTGTACAGAAACAGATATTGCAAATTGCATATTAGGAAGACCTGTCATTGCACATTTCTTCATTGCTTCTGGAGCTTTATTAGCCTCATCTTCTGTCATAGCTACAGGACGAATTACAGCATGAGGACATACATAAGCACAGAAGTTACATTGGATACAATTGTCAGGGTTCCATTCAGGAACGTCAACAGCAATACCACGTTTCTCGTATGCAGCTGTTCCCTGTGGAAGAGTACCGTCAGCACTTTCTAAGAATGCTGATACAGGTAACTCATTACCTTGTTGTGCATTAATAGGTTGTAGAATATTATTTACGAAATCAACAACTTCTTTTCTTCCTTTTGTAACCTTTGTTACTAATTCCTCATCCTTAGCATCTTTCCAGCTTTCAGGAACCTCTATCTTACGTAGTCCAGTAACACCACGATCAATAGCAGTGTGGTTCATAGCTACAACCGCTTCACCTTTGTTACCGTAGGAAGCAGTAGCTGCATCTTTCATATATTTAACAGCTTCATCTACAGGAATGATATCAGCTAGTTTAAAGAATGCTGCTTGAAGAATTGTATTGATACGTCCACCTAATCCAATTTCCTTACCAATACTTGTTCCATCTATTGTATAGAAATTAATATTGTTCTCTGCAATATATCTTTTTACTTGTCCAGGTAGATGTTCTTCGATTTCTTCCATGTTCCAGCCACAGTTTAGTAAGAAGGTACCCCCTTTTACTAATTCCTGCACCATATTATATTTTCTAACATAGGAAGGATTATGGCAGGCCACAAAATTAGCCTTGGTAATTATGTACGGTGATTTAATTGGTTTTTTACCAAATCTTAAGTTAGAGATTGTAATACCACCAGATTTTTTAGAATCATATTCAAAATAAGCCTGAACATACATGTCTGTGTGGTCACCTATTATCTTAATAGAGTTCTTGTTGGCTCCTACAGTACCGTCTGATCCAAGACCCCAGAACTTACAACTGATAGTACCTTCTGGTGTAGTACTTGGTGCATCTTCAACTGGTAGAGAAAGATTGGTAACATCATCATTGATACCTATAGTGAATCTTACTTTCTCGTTATTCTTATAAACTGCCATGATTTGAGCAGGTGTTGTATCCTTTGATCCTAAGCCATAGCGACCATGGTATACTGGAACATCATTAAATTTAGTGCCTTTAAGGGCTGCAATAACATCAAGGTATAAAGGTTCACCAATTGCACCTGGCTCTTTAGTTCTATCTAATACAGAAATTTGTTTTACACTATCAGGAATAGCTTTAACTAAATGTTCAGCACTAAATGGACGATACAGACGAACCTTAACTAAACCTACCTTCTGTCCCTGAGCATTTAGATAATCGATTGTCTCCTCAATAGTATCACATACAGAACCCATAGCGATGATTACATGCTCTGCATCATCTGCACCGTAGTAATTAAATAGCTGATAATTGGATCCAATCTTAGCATTTACTCTATTCATGTATTCCTCTACGATACCAGGAACAGCATTATAATATGTATTGCTAGCTTCTCTTGCTTGGAAGAACACGTCTGGGTTCTGAGCTGATCCTCTTAATACTGGACGCTCAGGATTTAATGAACGACGACGGAATGCATCTACAGCATCCATATCAACAAGCTCCGCTAGATCATCATTCTCCCATACTTCGATCTTCTGAATTTCATGGGATGTTCTAAATCCATCAAAGAAATGCAAGAATGGAACCCTTCCTTTGATAGCTGCTAAATGAGCTATGGCACCTAAATCCATAACTTCCTGTGGGTTATTACTGCAAAGCATTGCAAAACCTGTTTGGCGACATGCGTAGATATCAGAATGGTCACCAAAGATAGATAATGCGTGGCTAGCTATAGCACGAGCTGATACATTAAAAACAGCTGGTAGTAATTCACCCGCCATTTTATACATGTTAGGTATCATAAGTAATAAACCTTGAGAAGCTGTATAAGTTGTTGTTAGGGCACCAGCTGCTAACGAACCATGTACAGTACCGGCTGCACCAGCTTCGGATTGCATCTCAACAACTTTTACCTCTTGCCCAAATATATTCTTCTTACCAGCTACTGACCACTTATCAGTAACTTCGGCCATAACTGAGCTTGGTGTAATCGGATAGATAGCTGCAACATCAGTGAATGCATATGACACATGAGCGGCAGCGGTATTACCATCCATTGTTTTCATTTTCCTCGCCATGATAATGTCCTCCTTAATTTAGAATACGTTATAATCAATTTATGTTTTTATACGTCGATTCAAAATTATAACACATATTCGTTAAAATATAAACATTAAAAATGACGAACATTACTATCTTTTTTACACATAATTACCATAGCTGTTAGCAAATAATACCATTATACTCCCGAGAATAGTAATACACCCTGTCTGATAATACCTCTTCTGGTGGAACCTGGGTACGATTTACATCCTGCACCATTTTCCTTAGCACCCTTTTATCAATCCCTGGTCCTTTGGGAACTAGAATAACCTCATGAATACTACTGGGAAGTATATACAAATCGGAATTGATTTGCTTGGCAAAATCGTGGATGACATCAGAATACAAGATACAAGCGGCACCATTAATGCCTTTNTGGTTAGACAATATATACATATTATAATTATTATGCATATCATTGATAGATAAAATCTCTTCCAGATTATCTGAGCTTATACCATTAAGATTACCAGCAGCCATCTCGCTACATAAGATTTTTCTAATAACTTCATCCATTGTATTAATTGTTGCAGGCATAAGTTGCGGCGTATTAACGGTTGCTAAAATGTCTATATCTTGTATGGATACCTTCCATTTATCTAAATGGTTGTTACATATACGAATTGTTCCGATACCATCTACATCATCCCGTACCAAGCAATGATAAGTTATGGCTAAATCCAAATATTTTTTATGGGGCACAGTGGCAAGAAGTTTTTTATTTTTCTCATAACTAACCAGACGATATATTATAAATGCTTTCATCTCTTCAAAATCATAAGTAAACGTCTTATTGACTATAGGAATTGAACAATGATGATATATGCTACATAATCTTTCCACGATATCTTCTATAGTCGTTCCCCATAGATAAGATTCATAATATGGCTGAAGATAGATGCTGGGAGTGAAATTCTTTCCTTTTTTCAAAAGCACAAGACTGTCTAATTCTAGTGAATTATTTTTAATGACCTTATAAATCTCGACTGAATAATTATCTCCAAGCCGGCTTTTGACTCTCTGCTTTACTATTGATATAAAAGATTTATAATCCAATATCCTTTCCCTTAGCTCATATACCATGTACATCTCTCCTTTTAATTTGATGTGTTTATTTTAGCAGTATAATCTGCTATATTAGCTTAGTTACCTTAGCTATAAGCGCCATATACAGTTAATTTAGGTTGATTATATTAGAATTGAAATGTAAAACTTAAAATACTGTAACCTAGATAAAATATCATTTTTAAGATTTAGTAAAAATATAAGACTTAGAATAGGATTAAAATTCAGATTATGATTGAGATTAGAAGATATTGGATTTATTTTGTTTAGAGTTATTTTGTTTAGAGTTTAAGCTAGAATTGAGCAAATAGATTAATTAAGATAAGATTAGTTGGTTTGGCTTGTTATAAGAATTTTAAAAGATATATTAATTAAATAATATCAAATAAATATTTAAAACACAAGAACTTTTAAGGTGTTATTTTAGATAAATTAACAAATATAGTTTATCTATTATCACCAATATATTGACCACTTAAAGATATCAAAACTTGAGCTGGAGCATAAAAAGCCCACATTAATACAGATGATAAGGTGTATAATACACTATATAATTTTTCAGACAAGGTAATATATTCGGCTGCGTTATATATGCCAACATTAATGTCGCAAAGTAAAAACAGGAAGATTCCTATGGCAAATAAAACTATCCCTCTATCATGTCTAAATTTTTTGGCTAAATTAAAAGCATAAAGCCCATTAACTAGAAAGCAAATAAAATAAAATGTGGTTAGTAACAGTAATAAATCTAGTTTTATCTTTAAATAAATAAATGAGACACATATTACAGCGGTTATAAAACCGATTACTAAATTTTTTTGAAGTTGCTTAATTATAATAATTTTGCTCTTAAATAGGTCCCTTTGTAAGATATCCATACGGATACCATAGAGTTGTTGAACTAATATAAAAGTCATAACACCAAAAAGGTACTGGTCTAAGAGCAATATTAATAAATCTGATATCAGTGTTAAGGCCAAAGCAAGCCTAAGATAGGTGAACTGTTTCATATTATTATTTTTAGCACATATTAAGACATAGAAAAAACAAATAACAATAAAGCCAAATTTTAAATAATTTGACAACTGATAATTCCCACCGTTTATATCTATAGCCATAAAGCTAAGATAAATAATACTTTGCATTATTATAAATATTTTGGTTGACACTGGAAGCTCCCCTTCCAATCAAGATATTAAAGCGTCACTAGCTATTCATATTATTCATTTTTATAATCTCAATAGTCTTCTCTTGGGGAACTGGTTCACAATACAGATAACCTTGAGCTATGTCACATTCACTTTCTCTTAAGAATTCCTCCTGCCCTATTTTTTCGACACCTTCTGCTATTACGTTCAGGTCTAGGGATCTGGCAAGGGAAATGATAGTATGGATAATCTTCTTATCCCTTTCACTCTCAAGAACCATATCCAAGAAACTTTTATCAATTTTTAAATTCTTCACTGGCAGCCTTTTTAAGTAATTCATAGAAGAATATCCCGTACCAAAATCATCTAATGAGAAGTTTACACCGATATTTTGCAGTTCATTTATAGTTGCTATGGTATATTCCAGATCGTCTAAAGCTATTGATTCTGTAATTTCCAAATCCAAATTCTTAGGATTTATGCCAGTATCATCGATTACATCATAAATAAGTTTTACAATTTCCCTATCTTTAAACTGTCTTGCTGATAGATTTACCGCCATCCGGATATCTGTAAACCCTTCATCTTCTAAAACCTTTAACTGCCTACAGGCAGAATAAAGAACCCATTTACCTATGGGAACAATCAAGCCAGTTTCTTCAGCAATTCTAATGAATTCTCCTGGATAGATTAACCCCTTAGTTGGATGATTCCATCGTATCAAAGCCTCAAATCCTACTACTTTTGTAGACTTTAAGTTCATAAAGGGATGATAATGTAATATAAATTCATTTTTTTCAATAGCTTTTCTTAATTCTGATTGTAGTTCAATTTTTGCTGTTAGTTTTTTATTAAAGGATGGGTCAAAATAAGTATAAGTATTCTTCCCCCTCTCTTTGGACACATACATAGCAGAATCTACATTCTTAATTAACATTTGGGATGTCTTACCATCCTTAGGTGCAAATGCGATACCTATACTTACAGTGACAAAATACTCTTTAGTAGATAAGGTAAAGGGATAGCTAAATACATTTCTTATCTTCTTAATCTTTTCTTCATATGATAAAGTATCTTCCATGTTCTGTGTAAGAATCGCAAATTCATCTCCACCGATCCTAGCAAGATAATCATTCTCATCTAAAACTTGTTTTAACCGGTGGGTAACATCAATAAGTAGCTCGTCCCCATAAGCATGGCCTAAGGTATCATTAATATTCTTAAAATTATCAATGTCAATATCCATAATGGCTACTATCTCATCACTTCTAATAGTGAGCATAATATTGTCCAGCATTTCAGTAAAGGCAATACGATTAGGAAGCTCAGTCAGATAATCATTATAAGCCAGCTTTTTCATATTTTCTTTATTTTTATTTAAATCATCATATTTTTGAGTTAGTTCTTTGATAGAGGAAAGTGCTGTATCATAGACCTCCTCTAATTGCTGACTATACTCTTTTATACCTTGGTACTCCCGTTTCAATTGTTGTTGTTCCCGTTTACTCTTTACTAGCATAGCAATAAGAAAAATAAAAAGAACAAGCATAACAACAGTGGCAGATACCAATATTAAAACCATAGTTCGGTTGAGTATATAATTTCCCATGTCTCCTCCAATACGTTCCCCATAACCTACAAACGTTATCATTTTGTAATATTTATCCTTCTACCAATCAGTTATAAACAACTTCCCCCACTAGGCAGTTATTTTTCAGTCTCAATTATAATCGTCTTGATTAGTCATCTATGTAAGCTTATTTCTATAAATTTAGCAATTTTACTTAACAATACTGATTTTTTGTCACTTTTTATTATATGATATATATAGCAAAAAATCTAGTCTAATTTTACCTGCAGACTTTTATTTTGTATTTTTTTCCAAATAACAGATGTATTATCATTTATTTTACTATAAAATAGAATTGGGTGATTAACCCACAATGTGAACTAAGTTCACATGTCTAAAGGCTTTACTTGTATATGAAATANATTGATTTCATATACAAGTAAAAAGGTTGCTGCATATATATTGCAACAACCCAAATATTACTTTTTGTTCAATTCTTGAAGTGATTTTAAAAATTTACTGTAATTATCCTCTTCTTCTTCTCGATTAACACCAATACGCCCTAATCTATCACATCTACATAATAAAGCAATTTCATGGATATCTACTTTTTTTATAAGCCCCTTAGGATCTGCATAAGGCAATTCTTTTAATATATATAAGATATGCATATGATATCTAACAAGATCACATACCATGTCTATGAACTTATCATCATTACTTAGGGACTGTAAAAATTTCCTACATAATTTTTCCCCAACCTTATCGTGGTCGTAGGATGTAATCCTGCCTCTTCTTACTTTGGTTGTATCAGGTTTGCCAATATCATGGAGTAAAGCCGCCCAGAGAAATGCTTTTTTATTCTTACTTTGCTCCTTAACCTTAGCCGCCTCATCCACTACCATCATGGTATGATTCCATGCATTTCCTTCAGGATGATGCTTTTTGGATTGCTCTGTTTCTTTAAGTCTTAATAACATTTGAAAGGGATATTCCTTAAATCTTGCTTCTGTAGATACTTGATTCATATATTCAGAGGGTATTGGGTCATTTAATAAATGCTCTGTAATCTCATTAAAAAATATAATCTTATTATCATCTATTAGCTGAGTCATCTCAAATTTCATTTCGGTTCAGTTAAAGGATTTGCTTTTTTCTTGCCACTTTTTGCTTTACCTTGTATTTCAGGGACTGGAGGATAATCGTTTCTTGGAATATTCATTCTATGTTTTCCTTCTGTTCCATGGGGTTCCCTTGGATCCGGTCTTCTCATTCCTGCTTTAGCCATCCTTTACCTCCTATCTATACATCATTGTTTCTTATAGACTTTCTTTTGGCATTTTTATTCTTTTGCATATTTTCGCGGGTAATTGGTGTCTGTCCCTTAGCTTTTTCCATTCTTGCTCTTTTATTATCGGGCTGACTATCTTTTGGCACAGTATGTCAAGCCTCCTTTCTATGGTACAGAATCATAACTACAGAGTTATATGCTATATATATGTTAACCCCATTTATAATTTTTAATTCTCTGCATATAAGATACCAATATTATCTGGCTTATAGATAGATAATAGCTGAATATAACTTCTTATAAATCCCTTCTACGATAACAATTCCTGTAATTCAGTTGCAGATATCAATGACAAATAATAATTAGTATAACGATTATCCCATGAAACATTTGTATCAAACCATTCTGGGGGATCAAATGCAGAAGCTGTTTCCTCATCAGGAAATTCAACCTCAGCAAAGATTAATCCTTTCAAATGACCTTCAAAAATATCTAATTCTATCATCAGTCCATCTTCCAAAGGTATATTATACCTGGTTTTGTAAATCATATTGCCCTCTACTTTTTCCTTGAGCTTCATATATGCCTCTGCTGTTAAGGGTAATTCAACCTCATGATTTACAATTAAATTACTTTGCCTTTCTTCCCTATTAATCTTAGATTTATAAGTCAAATAATAGTCTTCATTACTTCTTCGGATACGGATTATTGGATCATTACACAGATAACCCTGTTCAATTTTTTTATGCTGATAATCGTTTAAATCTACAGGCAAAGTCTTAATTTTATATTTACTTTCTATTTCCATCATGAATTATCCTTTCGCTATCATTAGTATTTAGTTAATTAAATTATATATTCTTATTTTCTATCTTTATAGGTTTTTATCTTTATACGTTTTTATCTTTTTTATATTTTAATCACTTTAATTATATTATTCATCTGCTTGTTTCCCAATATTATAACATTAACCCATTGCTTATGAATAGGAATATCTTAATTGCTAATACTAACTTCATGAAAAAACACTTTATAACAGATTTTATTATATGTGGCTTCTGTGGCTGGTGTATGG